>Ga0210003_1000010_pt1 | contig 243038 bp, 205 predicted proteins | sample LantaG_FD_182804 | JGI IMG/M metagenome (GOLD analysis project Ga0210003, IMG submission 182804) | Deep subsurface microbial communities from Baltic Sea to uncover new lineages of life (NeLLi) - Landsort_02402 metaG (SPAdes) (version 2) | ecosystem: Environmental > Aquatic > Marine > Oceanic >... | reverse complement strand
TTTACTTCATGCTCTCAAGAAAAGAAAAATTCAGAGGACATAAAGAAACTTCAACTAAACGGGTATCTCCACGGGGTCATGGTCCACAGAGACCCAACAGCCTGAATGAGAGTACCGTAACCAGGGCAAACCGATAAATGTCCTGGTAGCCAATGTTACTTCATGTGCCGTATGAGCACCCCATAGCTGACTGAGCTTTTGTCCTCTCGGACAATTAAGCTTCGGATGTCAAAGAACAAAGACTGCTTTATAAAAACCGTGGATAAAAAATCTTGACTTCCTCTGATGAGTGCTATATATTATGTCTAATGTAAATATACTATAACTGATATGGAATTGCAATAGAAAAATTGTTTGTGGAGGCTACGCATACCTTTCATAGCTGACCCCATCTGCCAGACCCCATCTGCGCATTTGCCAATGCAAACGATCATTTTATTAAGTCCAACATAAGCCTGTAACTTATTTTCACTACCATCAGGATTAAATATTGTATCTCCGTAGAAAAAAATATTCGGTCCTTCAGGCATAGTAAGAGCTTTCTATGAATTTATCCTTCCTGTTCCAACCGAATCAAAGGCTTCATTATAAAAGTTATTGGTTACATCAGCAGTTCCAAGAATCCTTTCACGAACTTCTTTGTTTGTTAGATTGGGATTCTGAGAAAGTATTAAACCAGCAAGACCAGAAACATGGGGACAAGCCATAGAAGTCCCAGCCAAGAATCCATATTGAAGTGTAAGATGCGGAATACCATGATGCAAAACTACGTCATAAAAGGGTGTAGTTGAAAGAATATCGTTTTCGTCATAACGGAACTTTTTCATATCTGTTCCACCAGGTGCTGAAACACTTACCCAATCGCCAAACTGACTAAACATAGATCTTCCCCCAAACCAATCATTTGCAGCAACGGCAATACATTCATCCCAAGCGGCAGGGTAAACGGTAAACCTTTGTGTTTTTATCACCGTTTCCCGCAGCTACAACAAGCACACAATTCTTATTATAGGCGTATGTTATGGCGTTGTGAATTACAGATGATTCTTCACCTCCCCAACTCATACTGATTATATTGCAGGGGTTCTCTGGTGTTGGGTGTTTAGCTGCATACTCAATTGCTTGAGCAAGCACAGACCATGATGCCGTGTTATGCCGAAAGCATTTTAATATCATCATTCTTACACCGCCACTTACACCTCCTTGACCCCATCCACCCGCCATCCCTACGACACCTGTTCCGTTATTTGTTGCTGCTCCAATAATACCCGCAACATGGGTTCCGTGTCCAAAAGAATCATAAGGCGCTAATTCAGGGTGGACCCAATTATTACCAACGGGGTCAGTAAACATACCAATTAAATCTTCGTGATCAAGGTCGGCACCGCCATCTATGATGCCAACTATTATATTAGGGTCACCAGTCTCAATATCCCAGGCGAGTTCGGAATCGAGATATTTGATATGTGCCCATTGATTTTCGTATAAAGGGTCATTAGGTACTCCCATAAGATAATAAAAACCATTCGTTTCGGCATAAACAATATCATCCTGTATTTCAAAAGCAGATGTAACGGTTTCAATGAAAAGGGTTTCAGGGAAGTATATTTTCCATATGCGAGTCAAGACAGAGTCATCACTTGTAAAAACTTTGTGCATATTGTATATACCAAACAGGATGCTGAGGGAATCAAACCAGTCTATACCAATTTCACAGTGCCCGTTTATATGCTCCACTTCAAAGGAATCTACATTTGCAGAAAACCTGATAATCGCCTCTCCAGGAACGGGTTCCTTATCAGGAATTTCTCCCCAAAAACCAGATAGTGGGGAAGAAAAAACCAAGAGTACAAGCATAAAAAGAAACACATTAAAGAATTTCATTGTTCCTCCTTTTTATTCTTGACTGATTAACATAATTTTCCCTCTTCTTTCAATACTTCCCTTCTTACTACTCATCCTGCAAAAATAGGTGCCGGATGAGACTTTTTTACCCCTATTATCTCTACCATTCCAGACAATCTCATAATATCCTTCTTTTTTGTAACTTTCAGAATCCTTGAATGACCTTACAAGACGACCTGAGCAGTCATACATACTTATACCACCATATTCATCTTTTGGGATTTCATATTGTATTATGGCTCTATCAAAACAGGGATTGGGGATGCATCTTAAAGATGATGCTAAACCTTTCTTTAAAGGTTTTTTAGTCTCTTTAACTCCAGTAGGATTAAAAGAGAAAATCATAAATGCAAGCCTATCAGCAAGATAGATAAGTGAATCCTTGACATAGATTCCATACGCTCCACCAGGTGTAATATAACTATCTACAAGTATTGGGTTTGAAGGAACAGAAACATCAAATATCTCTAGTGAATAGGGCTTTGAAGAAAGCTCTGATGATATTGCTAAATAAGCATAATTCCCTTGTACATAAACACCTCTCCCCTTTGAATAAACAGGTGAGCCTCCTCCAGTAGAGGTTATGTAAACAGGGTTGTAGGGGTCTGTAACATCTATAATAGTAAGTTCCGAGTTGTTATCAGCTACATAGGCATAATTGCCAGAGACCCAGACATCATAAGCAATATCCTGTGTACTACAGGAACCAGCAGGCACAGGATTGTAAGGATTTGATATATCTACAATGCGAAATGACTGCCAACCATCAGCAAGATATGCAAATGAGTCCCTGACAAAAACTCCATTTGTTGCCTCCTTTGGAGGGCATGAACCAACAACACACGGATTTCTTGGGTCGGAGATATTATAGATTGTTAGACCTTCACTGCATTCCGCAAGGTATGCAAAACTGTCCTGAACAAAAATATCAAGAGCAAAATCAGAAGTGGGTAAGTAAGCCGCAGACTCAGGACTTGCTGGATTTGTAATATCTACTACAAGAAATCCTGTCCAATCCGCAATATATGCAAAGGAATCTGATACATAAACAGAATGTGCTAGATACGGAGTATCATACCAGCCAATACATTCAGGACTTTTTGGATTTGAGACATCCACTATCTTTAAGCCAGCATATCCGTCTGCTACATAGGCATAGTTATCCCTGACAAAGACATTTTCTACATATCTATTGGTGATGTATGAACCTAATAACTTTGCCTCAAGTGGCTTGGAAATATTATATATGAATATGTCAGGCTCAATATGGTCATCGCTTAAAATGTAAATGAAAGTATCTGAAAGACAGAGACTGTATGACCAATGAGGGGGATAATATGTCGTGTCATATACAGTATTAAAGGGGTCTGAGATATCAACCACTGAAAGCCCTCTATTAGATACGAAAGCATAGTTATCTCTGATCTCTATATCACCACCAACTCCCTGAACCGAACTTACAAGAAAAGGATTTGTTGGATCTGCAACATTAAAAATCCACACACCACCACCAACATATACAAGAGTATCCCTTACAACAAAATCAATGTAGTGTATCCATAATGTATCATCATATGAACCTACAGGTAAAGGAAAGGTGGGGTTAGAAATGTTGATTATCTTGAAAGAACTCTTTTGACTCCAATGATATCCATCATCACAATTTACTGAAAGAAACGCAAATGAGTCTTGAATAGAAACATACTCAGTAAAGTTTGTGTCTGGAATAGTGTATGCAGATACAAATTCGGGGCTTGAAGGATTGGAAACATTTATAATCTGAAGACCTGATAGTCCATCTGCAATAAAAGCAAGTGTATCCTTGACAAAAATATCCTTTGCTGTTCCCGGTGTTTCATATGAACCTTCAAGATATGGATGTGTAACATCAGAAACATTGATGATATACATTCCATACTAGTCGTTGGCAATATAAGCATATCCTCCGGAAACGAAGATTGCCTTCCCATTACCAGGAATATAGCACTTACTCACATATTGCGGACTTGTAGGGTCAGAGACATCTACAATGAGCAAACCGTGAGGAAAAACACAGTATTCATAGTTTCCTCTAACGGTTGTTTCCCTTGGTTTGCACCAGAGTGTGCTGCCGATATAACTTATATTGCCATTCTGCGATTGTGCTGATAAATTTCCAATTGATAATGGAAGTAGAAAAAGTAGAATTAAACCTTCAAATATTGCAATGAATTTTCTCTTTTTCAATTTATTACCTCCTCTTAAAAACTAATTTTATTTTTTTAACATAGGAAAATATTACCGTATCAAAATTATTCTTTTTGAAATATTCTCCTTATAATTTTCAATTCGTAGGTTACAAAAATAGATTCCACTTTTTACATTTCTTCCTCTCTCATTCTTCCCGTTGCATATTACACTATAAGACCCTGTTTTCTGCTTCTTATTGACAAGGGTTTTTACCAGTCTCCCCACAGTGTCATAAATTTTTAAGGTAATAAGAGTTGAACCATAAGTTTTTAATTCGTAACTTATAATTGTTTTTTCTCTGAAAGGATTTGGTCGGGCAGGGAATAACTCTGCACATGCAATCTTTGGCAGTGAATTTCTTTCTTTCTTAATCCCTACATTCCCAAATTCGTCTGTCTTTACGAGATAGACATCATAATTTCCCGCTCCAAAAGATGCAGTGTATCCTGTAATGATATACCCACCATCGGATGTTTCTTGAACAGAAAGACCCTGGTCATAATTTACACTTCCAAAGGTTCTTGTCCATAGTGTATCACCAAATGCATCTGTTTTTATAAGATACATATCGCCAGAACCTTCGCCAAAAGACCTTGTCCACCCACCTATAATATAACCACTATCAGATGTTTCACAGACCGAATAGCCTCTGTCATAATCTGTTCCACCATAAGTCCTTGTCCAGACTGTGTCACCGACTGAATCAATCTTTACGAGGTAAACATCCTCCCAACCTGCACCAAATGAAGATGTATAGCCAGTGATGATATATCCTTCATCTGAAGTTTTGCAGATAGAATAACCAATATCATCATTTATCCCACCATAAGTTTTCGTCCAGAGGGTATCTCCTGAAGAGTCAATCCGTAAGAGATAAACATCAAATCCTCCTGCACCAAAAGAATTAGTTTGTCCAGCGACAATATAACCTCCCTCAGAGGTTTCACAAATAGAATTCCCAAAATCCCATTCGTCCCCGCCGTAATATTTTGTCCACCTAGAGAATCTGTTTTTAGAATATAAACACAAGCCCAGCCGGGTCCTATCACATCTGACCACCCTACTATTATAAAACCTTCATCATTGGTCTCACAAATAGAATAACCATACTCATGATATGTAGAACCATAATTTTTTGTCCATAGTGTATCGCCCTCCGAGGTTGTCTTGATAAGGTAAACATTATACCAATTCCGAGAATACAAAGGAATATATCCAATGTATCCAGCTATTATGTAACCACTGTCAGATGTTTCACAAACAGAATAGCCATAATCCTTCATTATACCTCCATAAGTCTTTGTCCAGAGAGTATCTCCAGTTAAGTTCGTTTTAATGAGATATACATCGCTATATCCTGACCCAAAAGATTCAGTATATCCTGCAATGGTATAATTACCATCATATGTTTCGCAAACAGAAAAACCTCTGTCATCGTCGGTTCCACCGTAACATCGCTCAAAGGTTATCTGACCTAACAAGAGGACAGGAAAGATAATGGATAAAAAAACTATTTCCAAGAACAAGGGCAACCTATTTTTATCTCTAATTAATTGTATCATTGGTAACAAAGGCTATTTTTATCTTTTCTAATACTATCTTTTATATTTATATTATGATACATTCTTTCCCCTCTGTCAAGGGTTTAAAAGAACAACCATCTTCTTTAATCTCTGACACGGAATCTCAATACATATAAAGTAAACTCCAGCGGAAACCCTCTTATTATTTCTCCTTCCATCCCAGATTAGAGTGTGAATGCCTTTCTGTTGAAAATCATTAAACAAAATCTTTATACATCTTCCACTCGCATCATAAATTGAAACACTCACGAAAGTTGATAACTGAACGGAATATCTTATAGAGATTTTTGACCTTGCAGGATTCGGATATATACTGACAGGATTTCTTTCGGAAATATTTCTTTTTGAGATTGAATCTTTTACACAAACAGGTGTGAAATCTACCTCCAGGTACGGATTCAAAGAATCAGCATTACCAGAGAAAAATCTTAAACGGTCAGTTAAGCCATCATCATCAGTATCAATGGGAAATCGCACTCTGAACTGAGTATGCCCTCTGCCAGCATTCAAGTCTTTCTGAACGCAATAACCAAGTCCACCAAGAACCTTATATCCAAGCCCGGCATTATTAGAAACCAAACCTACATTCGTTTCTATTGTTTGTGGGTCTCCAGGGTCACCTGCTGTCCAATCCATTGTATCAAGTGCTGTGCCATAATCTATATGGTCTGTGATACAGAAAAGGGTCTCACCTCCAGGGACACCTGTCCATTGAGGGAAAACACCCCCCTGACCATCCCCTACTGATTGGGATTGGTAGATATGCAATACCGCATTGTTTATGATAGAACCTGAATCAATAACCGAAATGTCAAAACTGAAATAAGACCTACCATATTGCTCAACCATTTCCCCCCAGTTCCACCAATCTCCTGAAATAATTTCGTTATCAACAGTACTAGCACCTATGCCATACCATGGATGATAAACAATCTCACCATCTAATTCAGGAGAACTATAAATTGTAATAACATCTCCTCTTATTTCTGGTGTTCCAAAAAACAGAAATATAGCAAGAGCGGAGAAACCTATTTGCTTCCAAATGCAATCCACGGATACCTCCCTGTCAATAGTTATTTCCCAACATGTTCAAAAAAGCATAGGGGAACACGCAAAGTGCTGGAAAAGAATGTAAAAATCTACTCCTATATTTTTCTTGTGTCAAAGGAAATAAAATTTATCAACATTTCCTCCTTTGCTGATATGTTTTGATATTTATTTTATACAACTCCATCTAACTTTTGTCAAGGAAAAAATTAATTTTTTCTTCAATTTTTGCTTCTCAGAACCTCACACCTTCATACACTTATTCCCTCCTTGGTTATGGGGTCGAAAACCTTCTTGCCGAAACAAATGCTGTCAAGGTCCATAAAAGTTTCCTACTTCAGGGGCATTAATATTCTCAAATACTGGGGAATGTTTTTGACCCTTGACATATGGAGGTTGTAAAACTGATATCGGAAAATAATTTAGTAAATTAGCTACAAAAATAGTCTTTCTCCTCAAAGCAACAAATTTTTTCCATCATCTTAGATAGTAAATTGATAATAGAAAAAATCCATCTTGTCAAGATATAAAATTGGAGAGCTTTCCATATTTGATACAAATGAATGTTTAAATTTGTTCTTTTGGATTGGAAGTTTATCCCTGATTTAGTCAAAAAAATGCTAAAAAAGGATTATGAATAAAGGCTTTAAAAGTTCAAAAAAAGATTATTTCAAATGGGGGGAGTTCCTATGTAGAATAGGCTTTAATAGAATAGAAAAGGGGCGGGATGTTTAAATCCTGCCCCTTTATCATTTGGAAATCGATGCCTAATCGCTGAGAACTCTGAACTCGATTCTTCTATTCATTTGCCTTCCGTCTCTTGTTGCGTTGCTGGCGACGGGCATTGTTTCTCCATAGCCTCGGGCAATTAATCTATTTGGTGGAATGCCTCTTGATATTAGATATGTTCGCACCGAATTTGCCCTTGCATCTGAAAGTCTCATATTATAAGAATCACTACCGACACTATCCGTATGTCCTGCAATTTCCACCACAACCTTGGCATTGGCTTGCAAAACTCTCACTGCATCATCCAATACAGGGTATGATTCCGGTCTGATTGTTGCTTTTCCGGTGTCAAAGTATATGCCCCTTAAAGTTATGACCTGACCTTTTACCATCTTTTCTGTAAGTTCGAAATTCTGTATTGTGGTTTCCTTATCTCTAACAACTACACCGGGTTTAGCATCGTTGACATAATTATCGGCTTCTGCATTGACCGTGTATGTTCCGGGAGCAATCTCTATTTTATAAACTCCTGTTGACGCATCTGTAACTATTTTCTTATTGAGTTCAATTATTGTAACACTTGCAAGAATTGCTTTTTTGTCTTTTGCAGCAGTAACCTTGCCAGTAAGTATACCCCTCTTTTCCTCAGGAGGTTTTACTTCTGGTTTCGGTTTAAGTGCAAAATCTTCGACTTCGGTTTGTCCCTTTACGACACGCACAGGTTTTTCCACCCATAGATAGCCTTCGCTTGTGACATGAAATCTGTAGACACCAGGGCTTACAACTATCTTATACAAACCTGTTTCAGGGTCACTTGTAATACTTTCAAGGTCACTGCCGGGAAACGAAATAGTCGCAGAAAGTGCTTCTCCTGTTTTTTCATCCGAAACCTTGCCAACAATCGTTGCTTTTGGTGGTGGTGGTGGTTTTGCAAATATGGCTGAACTGGATGTTATTCCGAAGAATGCTCTCCATTTCGACCTCTGATTTTGATACGCATGGTTTGTTGAATCATAATCGGGCACGAAATCCATATCCGTCATCGTCGCAAAATCCCCTCCGATATCAATGGTGACGCCGACTGGGGTGACAAATCTTATACCGGGTGTAATCCACATCGTGTCTGCAGCATTTTCGCAGTGTCTTCCATTTGCTTCGAATACGAATTTCACATAGGGACCTGTCAGTATTTCCAGACCGACACCCCAGACAAATCTTCTTTCGGGGTCAAGCGGCATAAATGAATTTTGAATGTAAGACGGAATATTGTTAGGGTCCTTAAAATCACTTGAGCCATCGGTGCCGGCATTCAGATGTATACTCATAACATTGAAGTCAAAATCTGCAAGAAAAAGTGCACCAAAACTTGGTTTTCTGGTAACTGTTCCCATAAATCCTGTTTCTACCATTGTTGAATCGCTACTCTTTATCGGTTCCCATGGTATGTTTACAAAACCAGTTGCTCCAAGAGTAAAACCTACCTGGTTCACCGTATCCCTGAATACGGGTAATCCCAATTTTATTATGGGACGTAGCTCCTTGAAAGCAAAATCGTAAAGGTCTTCGGTTGAGGACCTGAAATAGTATCTCATTTGAATCTTTGCGTTAAGCGCAAGCTCGAAATAGTTAATGGGTGCATAGCCAAGAAATGTATTAATGTGTCCATAGTGTCTTGCATAATCGGATGTGTCTATGTCAGCATAAGCATAGTCTCCGTGCAGTCCAAATGTCAGATAACCCATATCGGTGGTTTTTGCTGCATAAGTTCTAAAGATTCCCTTGGTTCCATAAAATGAAGGACCGGCAACAACTGAGGTCACGAGCAACATAGTGAATAGTAAAAATATTAAAACAAATTGATTTCTTTTCAAAATAACCCCCTTTCTTTTCTTACATCTCATCTTTAGAAAAATCACCTCCTTTCTTAATTGTCTTTTTTTGAAGTTTGTATGTTCTATCTATAATTTCAGGCTTGACAAATATAGGTGCTTTCACTTCCCTATACTCTGGACTTTCTACCAATATCGTATATATTCCTAAAGACAAATTCTCGATAGTATATTTTCCTGATTCACTTTCAAAAATCTTTTCAATTTGCTTTCCACTAAGGGTAATCTTTGAGGGCAAAGTAGCTTCGGTTTGTTTGTCAATGACCACAATGTGCAGGGTTCCCGTTGGTATTTTGTTCGTCTGGAAAGAGTATGAAATTGCACCGGTTATTCTATAGTCGAAATCCTTTTTACTGTATTCGTCCAGAGAAATCTCTAAACCTGCTTTAATTCCAAAATTTCTCTCCTGAAAGGAAAGCCCGGAGGAGAATCGCGAATTATTGGAATTGAATTTTCCAGATAAACTACTAACCAGAGAGTAGTATTCAACAAATGGATGAAACAAACCCTGTTCAAGTGAAAGAAGAGAACTAAACTCAATCTCATTGATGCTATTATTTCTCACAAAATTCACAGAGTTGGTAAAAACAAAAAGCGGTAAAGTCTTTTTTGTAAAAGGGATAAAGTCAAAATCAATATTCATTCCATAAGCAGGTTTATTATTTTCATAGAATACTCCGTTGGGAGTAAATGCGCTTCTTAAATGTTTTACATTGAAAAACGGCATCTTCATCTTCAGATACAAACCCTTCACGGATGATTCTGAATGGTAATAGTCCAAACCTAGAGCTAACATCAAATGAGAGAAAGGTGAATAGTAAAGATTCATCGTTGTCTGGTTTCCATTTGTTTTTACTTCTGTCTCTTTAATATTCGTAAATCCAAAGGATTCAAAAAGGCTAATACCTATCATCCCCTTCATAGGAAAGGTAGCTATAGAAGCGTAGGTGCCTTTCTCTCCATCCATCGGAATAGGAGATACTGAAGTACTGAATGTAGATAGAATCATTATGATATTAAAAAGCATAATTTTAAGTAAAGTACAAAAATACTACTACCAAATGTGAAATACAATAGTCTACTGTATGAGCAATGCTCACACAGATAAAGAATTTTGATTAATATATCACTTTTGCTGTTATTTGTCAAGTGTGATAGGAGAGAATTTTTTAAAACATACGTTGTCTTATTACTTTTCGGTTGACATCTGTATTTTATTCTGTTATTATTTTTTTTGCTATGAACAGGAATAGCACATTTTCTCGAGCAGGGTTACTATGAGATTACTTATCATATTGTTTGCATTTTCGGTGTTTTATGCACCGAAACTAATACCCAGAGCCAATTCGAATAGTACACAGTTCAAGGCTGGGGAAGTTATTGTTAACTATAAACCTGAAATAAAGTATTCAAGAATTGAGAAAATTGCAAAAGAGTTAGGTGCTAAAATTGTTTATAGAAGTCAGTTTGCTAATTTCGTAACTATCAGTTTTGGCAAAGGAAACGACATTTGGAATATTATTAGAGTTTGCGAATCTTATCCTGAAATCACTTTTGCAGAGCCAAATAGAATTGTTCATATATTATGGACACCAAATGACCCTTATTTTCAGTTCCAATGGAATTTCGATGATACCCACATCAATATGCCACTTGCATGGGATATTGAAAGAGGAGGTGATTCCTCTGTTATTGTTGGCATCCTTGATACCGGTATTGCATACCAATTAAATCAAATACCAGGTTACGAGCAAGCAGAAGTTTCTTCTGGTGATGGATATTATCACCGTTCACCAGACCTTTCGATGACGAATTTCGTGCAAGGTTACGATTTCATAAATAACGATACATTGCCAAACGATGAAAACGGTCATGGAACACATGTATGTGGAACAATAGCCCAGAGTACAAACAATGCAAAAGGTGTTGCCGGGATGGCGTTCAATGTTTCAATAATGCCTGTGCGAGTGCTTAACGATTCCGGTTCTGGCACGGTAGACCAGATCGCAGATGGTATCTACTATGCATATCAGAATGGTGCGAATATCCTTTCGATGAGTCTAGGAGGTCCTGCAGGAAATAGTACAGGTTTTGAGACAGTTCATCAGGCAATAATCGATGCTACCAATGCCGGAGCAGTAGTTGTTGCAGCAGCGGGAAATGAAGGTGTGGGTCAGTTAAGCTATCCTGCAGGTTTTCCCGAATGCATTGCAGTTGGAGCAACTGATTACGGCAATAACCTTGCTCCATACTCACAATGGGGTGATGGAATCGATGTTGTAGCACCTGGAGGAAATCTAAATGAACCATTACCTGGTGTTGATACGCTACCCGCTGCAATTGTGCAATCAACATACTACCAGATTAATGACGGTTACCACAAGGCAACTGTTGACAGCTTTACCTATATGTTTCTTCAGGGAACATCGATGGCAACTCCCCATGTCTCCGCACTCGCAGCTCTTATTATCTCTTATGGAATTACGGGACAGTCGGCTGTTAAGCAAACGATATACTCGACCTGCACAGACCTTGGAACTCCAGGTTATGACACATACTTCGGCTACGGCTTGATTAATCCTTCCCTCGCACTTGGAGCAGAACTTCTTTTCACCTCAATTCCGGTTATTCAGAATCCATACTCGCAGCAATATGTTGATATATGGCTTGTTTCCAGGAAACCTGTGATGAACGATTTGCCAGACACATGCAGAGTTTCTCTTGGCGGGATTAACACTTATCTATATTTCGAGAAAGTTGCTGAGCAAACCTACAGAACGGATTTCTTTTTCGATACTTCAGGAACTGCAACGATTTATGTGACAGCAAGGGATACTTTGGGAACAAAGGGAAGCATTTCCAAACAGTTTACGGTAAGCGAAGTATTCGGAGAAAATGGAGGATATGCACAAAGTTTAGATACGTGCTTCAGAATCGATATTCCAGCCTGCAATAACAATGGGGTGAACTGGATTGTAATTGCAGAAGAACCGATGCCAATCGATGAACCAACGCACGGATTCCTGTCAAAAGTTTACAGTTGTGGACCCGGTGGAAAGAAAATTCAAGCCAGTTCAAGAATCAGATTAGGTTTTGATAAGAATTTTTTACAGCATGTTGATTTTCGCGATATAGGAGTTTACGACAAGAAAGCCGATAATCTGTCATACATACAAACTGAAATCGACACGCAAAACGGATATGCGTATGCAGAAGTTTCTGAATTTGGTTCGTATGTTATTATTTACTCTCCGGGAAGTGGCAACAGTAAACAGTATGCAGATAAGAGCATATCCGTTAAGTGTTATCCGGTTCCCGCATCACGAAAACTGTTCTTCACTTATACGCTTGCATCCAACTCGTATGTTGATATTTCTTTGTATGATATCTCGGGAAGAAAGGTAAAAGAAATTGAAAAGGGTATTATGAAATCAAAAGGCTTATATTCAGGTTCAATGAAGGTCGAAAAAAATGAACTTGTTTCAGGTGTATATTTTCTGAAAATTGGCTTGACAGCTGGCAACAGGAGAATCGAAGAAAACAAGAAAATAATGATAATGCATTGATTGTGTTCATAAAAGGAAAACCACAGAGGACACAGAGAAAAGATATTTCTTGCTTCTTGAAGAAAAACCTCTGAGGTAAAGTTTTTTGCACTATTAGTAAGAACAAATGGAGGAAAAATGAGACGACTTTTATTTTCTATTCTGGTCTTTATTTTTGTCTCCGGATGTCCTGATTTTCCAAGGATAGGACCTGCAAGTGTGGAAACCGCATGGAATTATTATGAAGAAGGTTTGTTTGACAAAGCTATCAAAGAATTTGAAGATGTTATAAAGTCAGAACCGGAAAATGGTGAAGCCTTCAATGGCTTAGGATGGTGTTATTCAAAAATAACTCTTCTAATAACATCTGTCGATGACTTCAATTTATCTATTCAGAAAGATAGTAGCTTGGTTGACCCTTATGCTGGTCTGACATTCTCATACTCTGATTTGGGTGAAGACCAGAATGCCGTCCATTCAGCTGATAGTCTTATAGAAAAGGATTCCCAGTATTTCTTCGGACATGATAAGGACATAAGCTGGCAAGATATCGTATTGGTTAAGGCAAAATCTCTCTGTAACCTTGGTGATTTCGCATCTGCTCTGACGGAAGTTCAGAAACTAAACCCTTCTTTCAACTGTAATATTTCTACACCGGAGGGGAGAGAGGCACTACTGACAGAGATTGAGAGACTGAGAGGTATTGTTTAATGAACTATCAGGATATGATTCTGAAGCTTCAGAAATTTTGGGTAAAGTATGGATGCATATTAATGCAACCATATAACAGTGAAGTTGGTGCCGGAACATTCAATCCTGCGACCTTCCTAAAAGTGTTGGAAGATAAGCCTTACAATACTGCCTATGTTGAGATTACAAAAAGACCCAAAGATGGCAGATACGCAGAGAATCCAAATAGATTACAGCAGTTTTATCAGTTTCAGGTTATACTTCAACCGGCACCGTTTTCCGCGATTGATATTTACTTGAAAAGCCTTAAGTTCTTAGGTATAAATATCACACAACATGATCTTCGTTTTGTCGAAGATGACTGGGAATCACCAACACTTGGTGCCTGGGGCTTGGGTTGGGAAGTCTGGATCGATGGACTTGAAATAACCCAATTTACATATTTTCAGCAAGTTGGAAGCATTAATCTCAGGTTAATTCCAGCTGAAATCACTTATGGTCTTGACCGAATTGCAATGTTCCTTCAAAAGAAAGATTCAGTTTTACAACTCCAGTGGGCACCGGGGGTATTATGGAAAGATATTTACGAGGAGAATGAGTACGAATTTTCTGTCTATAATTTCAAAGAAGCAAATGTTGAGCTGTACAGAGAATTGTTGGAGAAGTTCAAGAATGAAGCTTTGAGACTACTTGATAAGGATCTGATATATCCTTCTTACAATTATGTAATAAAGTGCTCGCATATATTCAATTTGCTTGATGCCAGAGGCGCTATGAGTGTTATCGAAAGAAGAAAATTCATTACTTCCATACGAGCATTGTCCAAAAGTGTGGCAAACAAGGTTAATAGAAAAACAAATGAGGTGAGCAAAACTTGAGATCTGAACTCTTGATTGAAATAGGTGTCGAGGAATTACCTTCGTCTTACATAAGGCCTGCAGCAGAACAATTTCTCGCAAATCTATCAGAAATGCTCAAAGAGGTAGAAATAACATTTGGCACAAGCGAACTGTTTTATACTCCGCGTAGAATTGCAGTCCTTATCAGGAAAATTGCAATGTATGAAAAGAAGAAAAAAAGAAAGATTTTCGGACCCCCGGTTAAGACCGCTTTTGATGAAAGTGGAAAACCTACGAAAGCTGCATTGGGATTTGCAGAGTCTTTTGGAAAAACCGTAAAAGAGATAGGAATCTGTGAAAGGAAGAACAAGAAGGTTTGCTGCCTTGAATTTGAGGATAAACCTAAGTCAACAAAAGACATAATAAAAGAACATTTGGCAAAAGTAATTGAGAGTATTTCTTTTCGCAGAAAGATGAGATGGGATGAATCCGGATTTGAATTTGCAAGGCCTATCAGATGGATTGTGGTTATCTTAGGGAAAAACTCTCTGAAAGTCAAAGTTGCAGGTGTTATATCGTCCAGAAAAAGCTTTTCCCCGCGTTTCCAGAGTTCGGCCCGTATAAATTTAGGCGATGCACTATCGTATGAGAAGATAATGGAGGAGAATCATATTATTGTTTCGTTCAAAAAAAGAATTAAAATGGTGGAGGATGGGATAAGAAGCTTGCTTAAGAGTAATGAAATACTCGTCAAAAATAAAGACCTATTAGAAGAGGTTACTAATTTGGTTGAATACCCAACCGTTTTCCGCGGTAACTTTGAGATGGAATTTATTGCACTTCCAAAAGATGTAATCATTGCTGCAATGAAAGAGCATCAAAGATATTTTTCTGTAGAAAACTCTGAAGGTAAGTTAATGCCGTTTTATTTAGGAGTATCAAATAGTCCGGGGGATAACCTGTCTGAAATTACGGTTAATAACAACTGTGTCCTGAGAGCACGCTTGAAAGATGCTAAGTTCTACTGGACAGAGGATTTGAAAAAACCTTTAGGCGATAGAGTACAGGAACTAAAGGGTGTTGAATGGCACAGAGGACTTGGAAGCGTTTTTGACAAGACAAAGCGACTTGTTCTGCTTTCCTTATATCTTTGCAGAACAATCGGTCGGGGAAGCGAGGAATCGATTAAGAGGGGAGCCTTACTTTCAAAAGCGGACCTTGTTACGAATATGGTAAAAGATGGTAAGGAGTTTACAAAATTAGAAGGCATAATTGGAAGAGAGTATGCAATCAAGTCAGGTGAAAAGAAGGAAGTTGCAAAGGTTATTGGTGACCACTATCTTCCTCGAAATGCTCTTGATAAATTACCTTCCACGATTGAAGCTGCCATTGTTGGAATAAGTGACAGAATAGATACGCTTGTTGGAAATTTTCTTGCAGGGGAAGAACCAACTGGAAGTGAAGACCCATTTGGTTTAAGAAGGTCCGCAAATGGCTTGTTGAGGATTATTTGGAAATTCAAGTTGAGTTTCAATTTGCATGATGCTATTTCCAAGACTATATTTCTTTATACTTCGCAGGAGAACATTTCAATACAAGTAGACACAGAGAAAACAAAGAAAGGACTTATCAATTTTGTTTTTACAAAACTCTTGACCTTTCTTGAGACAAAAAAAACGAGATATGATATAGCAAATGCTATTCTATCGGTATACAAAGATGACATATATGTAGCGATTTTGAGAATAAATGCCCTGAGCGAAGCGAGAAAGAGTCCGGATTTTGAGAAACTCGTTATAGGACAGAGGAGGGTGGCAAATATACTTAAAGGTATTAAGAACCCAAACCTGGATGTAAAGAAGACTCTTTTTGAGAACAAAGAAGAATTGCAACTATGGCAACATATAAGGGAGTTAAAAGAGGCTTATTATCAATCATTAGGAGAGCATAGCTTCGTTAAGTCAATAGAAATACTTCTTTCATTTCGCCCATTCATAGACAACTTCTTTGATAACACCTTAGTTATGTCGGACGATGAGAAAAGGAAGAATAACAGAGTTGCTTTGCTTCTTGAAGTCAAGAATTTGTTCCTTATGTTCGCTGACTTTTCAATAATTGTTGTCGAAAAAGGGGATAGGAAGAAAGTCTAATCCCAAATTGCGGAGGTGAAGATGAAAATAGGAATTGGAGCAGATCACAGAGGCTATTCAGCAAAAGAATATCTAAAGAAGTATCTTGCTAAGAAAAGATATGTAGTCGTCGATTTTGGAACTGATAGCGAAGGTTCCTGTGATTATCCCGATATTGCATTCTCACTCGCGGTTCAGGTCGCCAAAAGGAAATTTAAAAAAGGAATTCTTATCTGCAAGACGGGAATAGGAATGTCAATAACGGCAAATAAGGTCAAAGGTGCCTATGCAGCTCTGTGCTGTAATAGAGATATGGCGATAGCATCAAGAAAACACAACAATGCGAACATTCTTGCTCTGGGTGCAACACTTGCAGGTAAGTCCAAAATGAAAAGTATCGTTGATGCATGGCTTTCAACTGAGTTTGAAGGTGGAAGACATAGAAGAAGATATAACAAAATAAGAAAAGAGGAGTTGCGATGAAAAAAACGTTGGTTCTCATGCTAATGGCGATTATTGTGGCGTTCATTGGATGTTCTAAGGGTGAAAAAACGAAAGTTAAGATGGCAAAATCGGTTGAAGAAAAGATGAGATTACCAGAAAGACTTAAAGTCATTGTGGATATTAGCAACATCCGCAATGCAGTTGTTGTTTACAGGAATACTAATGAGGTTAATCCTCCATCATTGGAGGCTATGAATCTCGAACTACACTACTCTGGTGAATATACATACGACGCAAATACCGGAGTAGTTAAGAGCAAGAACTATCCGGATATTTAGTGGTGTAAGATGTGAAACAGGAGGTTAGATGATACGCAAGACATTTCCTTTCTTATGTTTTTTTCTCCTGCTGTTTAGTTTGGTGAATGCAAATCATTATCTTGGATTTGGCATTGGATACACTGCGAAGAATGTTTATGAAGATATAACAGGTTCAAAAGAAACTGAAAAAGGAATTCCACTGCTTACCGCAAATTTCGGATTTGCCGGAAAAATGAGCATTGTCAGATTAGAAGCAAATATTGAAACTGATTTTTTTGGAATGGACCTTATTACCGGTAACAGAGAAATCACCTTTTTTGGCAAACCTGAAGCAGCATTCCACATTCCTTTGCAAGTAGATAGATTTACATTTTCTGCTTGTTTAGGTTACGGCGGTATTTATCGTAGAAGATACATTAAGGAAGGAAGTTACCTCAGTGTTGATAAACACTACTTAAGTCCCGCTAATTTCGAAGACTGCACTATTGAGTTATTATACGGATTCACATTTTCTTTTTCTGATTTTTTGAGGACATCGGTAATGTTTACCAAAGATACAGGTATGTTCCATAACTTAAAATTACTTATGAGAACAGCGAGAAGCGATTCACACATACCCTACATCAGTATTAATTACTGTGGAGGCAAAGATGTTACAACTTATGCACTTGGTTTGAGCTTTTCAAAATAGTTTCCTGTTTTATTTTGGGAAAAATATTTTGGTTTCGGAGGAAATAATATGAAAAACATATTACTTTTTATAGCTCTATCGGTTTATATTTCAGGTTGTGCTTCCATTCCAGGTAAAATACTTCCACCAATATACGAGGAAAGATATCCGTTTATTGCTGGAATTGCGAACCCCACTAATGAAAAAGACTCAACTGTCACTTCAGTTCTTGTTGATATTATTGGGAAGAGTGAATTGGTTTCAGGATTGCTAAACGCACCATGCGATAACACACAGGTTGATTTTTTGCTAAGGGTAGATAGGTTTAATGTCGAAATAAGAAAGAGTGGTTTATTTTCGTTAAGATGGAAGATGCAGGGCAGTCTTCTAATTAGTCTTCTTGACAGGGACTTAAAGACACTGGAAAGTTATGAAGAAAATGCCACATCAGATGAAAAGTCATACAATTTATTTTCCCATGCTCCCGGACTGAGTCTTTTGACAACAAGCCTTATAACACGCATACTCGACAGAGTATCGCAAGACCTTGAGAGTGGAATAGTGAAGTCGAAGCATTTATTAAAAATGGAAGACAAAGTATCGTTTTCAAGTGTTAGTTTGAAATATCCTGATATTAGTCATTTTAGAAGAAGAAATGTTCTAATCACAACAAAGTTAATGGGGACTCAACCACCTATGAATGTTAGGTTTCAGTTAAATAGAAAGGATGGCAGTGAAGTCTTTTCACAGAAACTTTATTTCGAGCATTTGCGAAATGTAAATAGAGAGAAGGAATGGTCGTTTTTCAACGAAGTATCGATTTCTGAACTTCCGTTTAATTCTCGTTTCAACTACAGGTTGGTTTCTAATGACATTGAATGCAAGGAAGTGGAATTTGAAAATGGAATGGTTGAGACAATACCCGGTGAATTGTTTCGCTTAAAGCAAGCCGAAGTTATAGCTCAGGGTACTATCATTACAGTCTTTGCAGGATTGTTTGTTGTAATGATGTTATACTCTATATGAGAACTACAAGGCGTTAATGCTCTGTCTGACCCAGTTCCAGTTTATGTGTCCTTCACCGGAAGTCAACAAGAAAAATGCAGAGAATCTTAACTTTAGCCACTCATCGAGGTCATCATTAGTATACTGGCAAAAAGCCTCAACAATGTCTTCGAGTTCAATATCTTCAGGAAGTTCTATTGCTTTTTCCTCAAACATCATCTCCATGAATGTTTCCACCTGACTTCGATTCAACATACAGAAATCCTCCTTCTTATCGCTAACTTTTAATAACAGATATTTTTTTATGTGTCAAGCAAAAATGAAAAATTAATTTACGAAAATGTTCTTCTTTAGAAAATTCTATTGACAAAATTATTTTTATTGTGTATACAATACTTGATATATATTGATAAACTATCACAACAAAGATGTACTGATAAGGAGGTTTTATGAAATTAAGGTTTTTTAGAAAATTATTTGGGGGACTTATTAGCAACAATATGGCAATCGATTTAGGAACATCGAGCACACTGATTTTCGTTGAAAACCAGGGAATTGTGTTGAAGGAGCCAAGTGTGGTTGCCATGGATTCGAGGACTGGCAAATGCATCGCAGTTGGGCGAGAAGCGCAGAAGATGCTTGGAAGAACACCTCCGACTATAAAAGCAGCAAGACCTATGAAGGATGGCGTGATTGCAGATTTCGAAATGGTCGAGGAGATGTTGAGGTCATTTATAAGAATGACAATGAAAAAGAGGTTATTGATGAGACCGAGAGCAATAGTTTGTGTTCCATCCGGTATTACTGCAGTTGAGATGCGAGCCGTGAGAGATTCTGTTGAACATGCTGGTGCAAGAGAAGTTTATCTTGTCGCTGAGCCTGTTGCAGCTGCAGTTGGTGTTGGTCTTCCAGTCGGTGACCCGTCGGGAAATATGGTGATTGATATTGGAGGAGGAACAACGGAAATTGCACTTATTGCGCTCTCGGGAATTGTTGCAAACAGTTCAATCAGGGTAGGTGGGGACGAAATGGATGAGGCAATACTTCAGTATATAAAGAAGAAGTATAATCTTTTAATTGGAGAAAGATCCGCAGAAAACATCAAAATTCAAATTGGTTCAGCTTTTCCACTTGATGAAGAAAGAGAAATGGAAGTAAGAGGCAATGACTTAGTAAAGGGAATCCCGAAAACAATAAAAGTCAATTCCAATGAAATTAGAACTGCTTTGAAGGAACCTGTAAGCATGATTTTCTCTGCGGTTAGGAATGCACTTGAAAATACACCTCCTGAGCTTGCATCGGATATTGTTGACAAGGGAATTGTTATGACAGGCGGAGGGTCACTATTGCGTGGGCTTGATTCAGCCCTTAAGGAAGAGACAAACCTGTTTATTAAGGTTGCCGATGATCCAATTGAGTGTGTTGTTCGTGGTTCCGGTAAGATAGTCGAAAACTTAGAAGACTACGAAGATGTGCTGATAACAGGTGGACAATAGTGTCAAGCAATTCTCAAAATTCTCGTTTGAAGACCATAAATCTATGGATATTCATAATCCTCTGCCTTTTTTCCTTTATTGTATTTAGTTTAAAGGGGAATATTAAAATGCAGTTTGTGAAAAATGTCAGTTCAGTTATCCTTTACCCCTTTGAAAAAGTAATATCCACTTCCAAGAATATATTGTGTACATACGAGAAGAACATACAATTAAGAAAGGATATAGCTGCATTGAAAATAGAAGTTCAGAGATGTGCGAATATGAAAAAGGAAAATGCATTGCTCCGCGAATATTATGGTTTCAAGCGTCTGTCAAATTTCCAACTCATTCCGTGTGAAATTATTGGAAAAAATCCGGGATTATACAACAAAACTTTGATTGTAGATAGAGGATTTTCCAAAGGAATAACAAGGAATATGACTGTCGTTGCTGCAAGCGGACTTATTGGCAGAGTGTTGGAGACTGCAAAAAAGACGAGTGAAATATTAACACTCCATAACAGAAACTCTTTTGTTAGCGCTATCGATTTGAGAAGTCGCGTCCAGGGAATTATCGGTTGGAAAAAGGGAAAGTCTCTAATCTTTGATAATGTCGAGCTTCATTCCGATATAAAGGAAGGTGACACTGTGCTGACCAGTGGAATGGGTGATATTTTCCCAAAAGGTATATTCATTGGGAAGGTTAAAAGAGTTCTGGAAAATCCAAACAAAATCGTGATGAATATTGAGATTGAACCTTTCGTTGATTTCTCACTACTTGAAAATGTTTTCATCATCAAGGAGGTTGAAAATTCAATTGCAGACACACTTTCGTTTCAAACGAATGGTCAGATTATCAATGTAAATTTTGATATGCTAAAGTTGCTTGATGAACGTAAAAGTACATCCATTCACAAACAATTTGTTGGAGAAAGGTCCAGTTATTTCTCACTCATTAACTACAACTTTCAGGTTTCCGTTCCTTTCGAAAACCATAAAACCATAAAACAGTAATGTTCAACATATGAAACCCTTTGTTATTGCATTTTTCTTAATAATCTTTGTTGCATTGCAGATAAGTCTAAGTCCTGTAATGTCCATTAAGGATATTGCACCCAACCTCATTCTTATCTTTGTTTTTTTCGCTGCCTTCTCCTATGGACAAACATACGGTCTGTGGGTTGGGTTCTTTTCTGGATTCCTGTGTGATGCTTTCGATTCAGCATATTTTGGATTGAATATGGGTCTCTTTTTGATTGTTGGATTTGCTGTAGGTTCTATAAAGACAAAATTCTACAGAGACAATTTATTTGTCGAATTAATCATTTTTGCGACTACTCTATTTTTGTATGAGATATTCTATAGTGTATTAATCTGGCAGTTCTCTCCTGGTATGTTTTTTCTTAATATCATTAGATATAGTATACCGAGGGTAATTTACACTTCGCTCATCGCATGCTTCGTCTTTTTTCTCTTTAAAAAAATTCCAATATTTGCAGCGGGACATTGATAAAACTACCTTCCTCTGATTACAAATCTCGAATCATTCTTTTATTACATTTTTTCTTTATTGTATTAGTGATAATCTTGTTCCGTATTTTCGCTCTTCAAATAGTAAATAATAACTACTATAGGAAACTGGCAGAAAAAAATATCATAAAAGTGGAGACTCTTGCTCAGAATAGAGGAGAATTCCTGGATAGAAATGGAAAACTTCTTGCAGGAAATATTCCTGATTATATCCTTGAAGTATATCCATATCTCTTAGAAGATAAAGAAGAAGCGATAAGATTTCTTGCACGGGTTTCACAAACCAATGAAAAAGAAATAGAGAAGAAGTTAAATGCTGCAAAAAGCCTCTATAAACCTGTGTTTCTAAAAAGGCATCTCAGTCAGCGGGAAATCTCTCGAATTGTGGAGAGTTTTACAAACATGCCAGGAATATCCGTTGTAAGAAAACCAATGAGACAATACAAATATGCTAAAATGACCTCACTCGTACTTGGATTTACGGGAGAAGTTACAGAGTCAGAACTTGCGAATGAAAAAAACCTAAAAGAAGGTGATATTGTAGGAAAATGCGGGCTTGAAAAAGAATATGAGCGTTACTTGAGAGGAACTGCTGGAGTTCAATACATAGAAGTTGATGCCAAAGGCAGGGAGATTGGCATTTTCAATCAGATTCAATCCAGACAGCCAGAGCCCGGAGATGAGATAAGATTAACCATCGATATCGATTTGCAGAAAACTGCCGACAGCCTTTTGTCCGATTATAGCAATGCTTCGGTCGTTGCAATAAATCCCTTGAATGGTGATGTACTTGTTTTGTTCAGCAAACCAGATTTTGATCCAAATCTACTAATAAGAGGAATATCCTCTGAAGGACTTAAAACCATTATGTTAACCCAGAATTCCTCGTTTTGGAATAGAGCAACAATGAGCATATATCCTCCTGGTTCCGTTTTTAAGATTATAGTTGCTGCAATAGGTCTGGAAACCAAACTTTTGAAACCAACCACAGTTATGAATCCATGTAGAGGAATCTTACGCATAGGTAATAAAAATTACTTCTGTTGGAAAAAACACGGACTACTGAATACATACGATGCAATTGTACAGTCCTGTGATATTTTTTTCTATCAGACAGGGCTCAAAATTGGTTTTTCTAATCTCAATAAAGGTATAAGAAAATTAGGCTTTTTCAGGAAGACTAACATTGATTTACCCGAAGAAAAAGCTGGCTTCTTCCCGGATGAACATTGGTACAAAAATAGATTTAACATCAATTCCCCAACAAGGGGTATGATTGCAAATCTTTCTATTGGACAAGGGGAAGTGCTTGTTACTCCTCTTGAGGTGTGCAGTTTTTTTGCCGGCATTGCAAATAATGGGTATATTATTGAACCTCATCTTGTTGACGAAATCAGAGATATTCATGGAAACACTCGATTAATACCAAAAACAAAATCAAGAAAAATTCCGCTTTCGCAGGAAAACATAAAGTTCCTTAAGAATGCAATGTTAGGAGTAGTTAATGACAAAAAGGGAACAGGTATTCTTGCAAAATTAAGCAATATTAGAGTTGCAGGAAAAACAGGAACCGCAGAAAATCCTCATGGGAATGACCATGCATGGTTTGTGGGATTTGCGCCTTTCGAAAAACCAGAAATATGTGTTGTAGTAATGGTCGAAAACGCAGGACATGGAGGTGCGGTTGCAGCACCGATTGCAAGAGAAATTATAAGAAAAGCATTAATACCACTAAGAGAAACTCAAAAAAAAGTGATGCCGAAACAACCTCAGAGGGACAATCCTTAAAAAAGAACAGGTGAGGCTCCAAACCTCACCTGTAGCTTTTTCTTGTGGTTTATCCTTCTCTTTGCTACTTACTACTTACTGTCTTATTACCACTTATCAGGAGTTATGTATTCGCCGAATTCTGCTTTTGCCTTATTGAGTCTCTCCCTCTCTTCTGCTAATTTTTCAAAGAGTATCTGAGGAGTGTCAGGGACTTTCGTATTATAGACATTTTCAATTCTGTCTATTTTTGCAAGAAGTTCCGGCACTCTTATCTTAAACTGCTCATTGTATGCTTCCATTGAGTATTCTTTGTTCAATACTTCCTTGAACAGTCGTTTGAGGTCTTCATATTTCGGAATAAAACCTACTGCAGTGTTGATTGCATTTACTTCATTATGAATTCTAAGTTCCATCCATTTCAGCCATACACCTTTGTCAACTTTTTCATTAAGAAAATTTCCATCCTTACCTTTTAGAAAGTAATTTACAGCAAAGATAAGTGGAGGTCTGTCAATGTTATTTCCGAAATTCAAATTATTTTGTACATACTCTCCCAATGGAATGGATATGAAATCAAGATTTGACATGAGGTTGAATTTTCTAACTCTTTCTTTTCCAAGAGTTGCAGCGGTTGTTTCCGATTCCAATGATGATGCCTTGTTAATTATTCCGCTTGCCCAATCAAAGGACTGACATACAGGAACCCAAATATCGGAATCCCTTGCACCGTATATAATACCACCGACCAAACATCCTTCCGGGTTATTGAAATTTGGGTCGATATTATCCAGAGTGTCCAGGGAAATGGTGAATCTTGCATTTCTATGCGAAGGTGTTATCTCGTTTCCTTCTTTGTCTTTCTTTTCCTTATACCATTCTCCGGAGTGGTTTATTCCTTTTTGAGGAATATCTTCATCATCCTTCCCAATCCAGTAAGGTGAGTTATCCTCTTTTATAAGAATGTTGGAAAATATGACCTCTTCCGGTGTATGAAGTCTTTTCCAGATCAAGGGATCATCTTCTGAATTTACGCCCATTATTATGCCAAACATACCATTTTCGACATTCACAGCGTAAGCCTTTCCCTGTTTTTCCCTCAAATAAGCAATATCATCTCCTACAATAGTTTCTCCCGTAATCATAGATGTCGATGTTTTTCCGCATAGGGAAGGGAAAGCACCGGTAAAATATGTGACCCTCTTGTTGGGACCGTGAATACCCATAACAAACATATGTTCGGTCAACCAGCCTTCCTTTGAAGCTCTGTAAATGGCAAGCCTCATTGCAAGTTTTTTTAAACCAATTGTGTTACCTCCATACTGGCTATTTGTGCAGTAAACAATTGCGTGTTCGTTGTCAATGTAGATTCTTCTGTTTTCAAGATTCTTGCTCGTATTTCTCTCATCCAGGTCACCCTCGCTGTGAACAAACCTAAAAAATCTTGCATTCTTTCCCTGTCGCAGAAATTCCTCATAACCTGGTCTATAAAGTAACTTTTCGGAATGCGAAACATAACTTGAGTCAGTTAATTGAACACAAGGAATTGAAAAAACTGAGTTGCTTGGACCGAGAGTAAAGAATCTGACATATAAATCATGGTCTTTCATAATATTTTCAAAAATACTATGAATTTCCTTCTCTCCTTCCGTTTTGTCGATTGTGTTTAGACTAGGTCCGAGATCAATACCTTGAGGAACCAGAAACTTTGTTCTTTTCTTATCCCTTGCCTGGTCGTAATAACCGTCGTAGTGAACTGTTTGGTTTTCAAGCAATAGTTTCGCTTCCTCTCCGTTTTTCAATGCAGCATCCCGGATGTATTGCTTATCTTCCGGTGAATCATTGCATACAAAGACACTTTCAGGGTTGCAGATTTCGATATACTTTACAATGAACTGGTGAAGTTCTGGATTGTCTATCTTTACGAGCTTCTGGTACTGTACCTGACTTAATCTTTCTCGATATGTTTTTCTGGTTTTTTCGTCCATATCTTTTAGCCTTTGGTTAATTTGTTAAAGTTTTTACAAAGCCATATAAATATATCACAGGTTTTATATAATGCAAGCTTTCTAAAATGGACATCAAACACTTAATAAATCTTTAAAAAAGAGAAACAAATAAAAAACAAGCGGGACCGAATGCTCTCGGCTGTTTAAATCTCTTTCTTTCTTCGGTTCAACGAAGGGGAAGAGTGTTCTGTTTGCTTGCAATGTGTCAATTACTATTACTCTTTTACTCCGTTTAGAATACCACGTGGCTTGCCACTGGGATGATTATCAAAATATCTTTCTTCTTTTTCACAAGGGGTATAACGCCCCGTGTGAAATTTTAACGGAGTTTAATCTGTCTTTGGAATAAACCCTTTATCCATGAGTATTTTCGTTTGATTCCTTGATCTTTTTATAATTTTAGAAGATTTTTCGAAGAGTTCATCTCTTGTCATAATTACCCTTGCTTCTCCTTGTTCAATCCCTTTCATAGCAACTGCTGTTGCCTCACGAGAAAAAACATCTTCTTCATCCATCCTTGGTATGATATACTCCTCTGAAATCCCTTTATCTTCAGCATACCTGGCTAGCTCCTTAGCTGCTTCAATGCACATTTCGTCAGTAATGTGTTTCGCTTCTATATCAAGAGCTCCTCTAAAAATACCGGGGAAACCTAAGGAATTATTTACCTGATTTGGAAAATCGGACCTTCCAGTCGCAAATATTCTTGCCCCTGCTTCTTTTGCTTCCCACGGCCATATTTCCGGGACTGGATTAGCGCAGGCAAAAACTATTGCATCTTTTGCCATTGATGATATCCATTCTTTGCGTATAACCCCTGGACCTGATTTTGAAAGAGCAATACAAACATCCGTTCCTCTCATAGCCTCAGGTATTCCACCAGTTCTGTTTTCCTTGTTTGATATTTCACACATATGCCATTTTTCCTTATTCTCTGGTGTTTTAAGATCGTCCCTTTCTTTGGAAAGAATGCCTTTTGTGTCAGCCATTATTATATTTTCTGGAGGAAAACCAGCGGTAATCATTACCCTTGAGATAGCGATATTGGCTGCTCCTGCCCCAATCATTGATATTCTTACATCTTCCATTTTTTTGTTTACAACCTTGAGCGCATTTATCAATCCTGCGAGTGTTATAGCTGCTGTTCCTTGTTGATCATCGTGCCATACGGGAATGTCCATTTCATCTCGAAGTTTATCCAGAATATAAAAACATTTAGGTTTTGCGATATCCTCTAAATTTATCCCATTAAATGTGGGCTCAAGCCATTTGCATGCCTGTATTATTTCATCGGGGTCTTTTGTACCAAGACATATTGGAAAAGCGTCTACACCACCGAGGTACTTAAATAGAATTGCTTTTCCTTCCATTACTGGAAGTGCTGCATGGGGTCCTATGTCGCCAAGACCAAGAACTCTTGTCCCATCAGATACGATAGCAACAAAATTTCCTTTGTTTGTATGGGCAAATACTTTTTCCGGGTGTTCTTTTATGTCAAGACACGGCGCCGCTACACCAGGTGTATACCATATAGCGAAATCATCAAAATCCCTAATCCTACATTTTGGCGTAACCTCTAATTTACCTTTGTAAAATGGATGTAGTCGCATAGCATCTGCATTAGGCTTTTCTGCCTTTGCAAGAAGCTTTTCCACATCATATTTTTTTTTGCTGGCATTCTCATCCACTTCTTCCTCCTTTTGTAAATTTGTTAAACTTTTAACAAAGTAAAATAATATAGCACAAAGCCTGATAAAATGCAACCATTTTTATTAAAAAATATTTCAGATATTTTATTTCCATTGAGAATAAGAGTATCTCAAGAACTGGTCAATTATCAGATATTTTCTGCTATTTATAAATTTAGCTAATTGCTCTCTATCATCACCGGCATTATGAAGCATTTTCATTATGAAGTGTTTACCAACCTCTGTTACAAGTTTATGAAATTCGGTATATGGCATATCGTCATAAGGTTGCGCTCCCTTGTCATCGTCAAGAAGGTCACCAGCCACTATATCACCGTAACCAAGAACAAGACATAAACCTACTTTTGTAAGCCTATCTTTGATAGAGTATTTTGTAGGGTCAAATAAACATAGAGTCTGTGTGAGGAAGGAAATTCCCATACGAGAACGTCGAGCCATTACCAGTCTGTCCTCGATTTCACCCTCTCCATAAAGGAGTATGAAAATAGCGTCCTGAATCTCTTCGATACTATTGTCCTTTAGAATTTGATAAAGTCTGTAACAACCTGGTCCCATGGCATATAAATTACTTATAATAGATATTACCTGTTGTTTGGGCATTTCAAGAAGTTTTTCGCTTGAGCGCAAATCTTTTGTATGGTTCATCAACTTATCAATCCACTGATAGGAGTTGATGAAGTCCTGAACATTGGAGAAATTCCTACTATATTCGTCGATTATCCTTACTATTCTCTCTGTGTCACCTATCATATTTATCTTTAAATTTGGTTTTGCTTACTGCCTAAAGACCTGATTCAGTTTTACTCATTAGAAAAACAATACACGATAATTCTTCCAAAGTCAATAGAAAAATTGAAGACTGTTAACTAAAAGATAAAACTGGACTAAATTTAAATATGTCATTCCCGCGAAACTTGTCTCCTTGAAAAAGGGTGGCGGGAATCCAAAATAGATACCTCCTTCCGCAGGTATGACAGCTTTTGATTGCTCTGATAAAGCGGGCAGAAGTTCGATTATGGTATATGCACAAAAGTGCAAAATGTGCACTTGGTTAACTCTAGTTAAGTGTTACTATATATTCACTTAGTGCAGCACTTTTCAAAGATGCAATTTTTGCCGCAAAATCAAGAGGAAAAAAAACTCACTACCGTTATAAGTGATGTATTCACATATAGTTACTGAAATACTGTTTTCTGGCACGAAAATTGCTACTTTATAGTACAAATGATGAAAGTGCAAGAATAGAAATTATTAATAATGAGCAAACAAAACAATTCAAGGGAGAAGGAGGAAGAATGAGAAGATTTAATCTTCTTCTTATGCTTATCGTTTTCTTTTTTTCTTTCATAAACTTATATTCTTCTGACAACATCAATAAAACGGAGAAATCAAAAAACTACCTGCAGTCTGCAAAACAGGAAATTGCCAAGGGCAATTATGCAAAAGCAAAAGTATATCTTGAACATTGTTTTCGCACAAATGAGAATGTAATAGAAGCAAAGAAACTGTATTCCGACATTAAAGTGCTGCAGAGAAATCCGAAACAAAAAGTGAAATCCACGAACAAATTTGTTCTACCTAAAAATCCTTTTTGGGAAAAGAAAGAATTGCAGGCTGAAACTCCAATAAAGGAATCCATTCCTGCAATCAGAAAAGAAACATCAAGAGGTGGAGCAAAGGCAACAATATTGTGGGAGGATTTTGAAGGAGTATGGGGACCTTATGGAGATGTTCCTCCTTCTGGCTGGACGATTATTGATAATGGAGATGAGTCACCCGCAACCTGGAACGAAAACGACTGGTACAACTATTATTACAGTGCAACTCAAGGACAGGTTGCCCGAGTGAATTGGTTACCTATTGAGAATCAGGATGAATGGCTGATTACGCCGACATTGAATATTCCTGCAGAAACCTGTAGTCTCAAATTTTGGAATGATTTCAGTCAATATTCCACAACGGATACAGGATATGTGCTTGGTAGTATAAACAATGGCTCTACCTGGTCAGATACAATAGCCGTTTATATAACCGACATAGTGGGTGTAAATGAGGCATACGACATAACATCCTGGGCAAGTGGTCAATCTCAAGCAAAAATCGCTTTTAACTACAAAGCATACAATGACCTTAACTGGAATGTTGATGCGTGCAGTGTCGCCACTTATGTGACATACCAGTTTGATGTTGGTGTTACCGCAATATTACAGCCACCTGATTCCGTAGCTCGGCGAAGAAGGGTTTGGACACCTCGTGCAACACTACACAATTACGGCACTGATAGGGTAAGAGATTTCGATGTGGTTTGCACATTTCAAAGCAACAACAGCTATCTTGATACTTTTACGGTAAGCTCATGGTTCAACTCAGGTGAGGATCTCACTATAGATTTTGCAAACTGGAATCCCATGATTATGGGCATAGACACCATGACTGTCTGGCATAATGTAGCCGGAGATGGAGACCGTTCAAACGATACGTTGATAAACGAGGTGAAGACCGCCCAGGCATACTTCACAGGTGGGCCCGATGCATATGGTTATTCGTGGGTAGACTCGGATACCACTGAACATCCGAACGTCCCAGTTTATTCCTGGATAGGTTCAAGCGGTTCAACACCCTTAACACTTGGTGATGATGCAAATATTAAGGTTGAATTACCTTTCACATTCAGGTTTTATGAGAACACATACGATTCGGTTTACATAGTGTCCAATGGCTATGTCAGTTTTGATAATAATACAGGTTACTCGAATGGAACCATACCAAGTTCGGGAACACCGAACAATTCAATATATGTTTTCTGGGACGACCTGAACCCAACTGCCGGTGGAACCGTATGGTATAAGACCACAGGTGGAAGCCCAAATGGTTTTGTTGTGACATGGGAAGATGTTCCGCACCTGGGAGAGACAAACGGCGGCTCATTTCAGGTAATACTGTATGATGGCGGCAATTTTATAATCCAGTATCAGGATGTTAATATGGGAAACAGCTCATACAACTTTGGCAGGTCTGCTACCGTTGGAATAGAAAATTCTGGTGGAACAACAGGTTTGCAGTATGAAGCAAATGGAAGTCCCTATGGCAATCTTTTGTATGCCAATAGAGCAATCGATTTTCCCTGCAATGATGTTCCATCACCGCCCATTATCTACCCGCTGTTTATGGACCTGGATGGCGATTTCTATGTTTACTGGAAACCATCTATAGACAGGGATGGTATTGCCGGATATCAACTGGACGAAGTTACACCGGATACACTTCTGTATGACCAATGTGTTGCAGGCAATTTTAACCTCAGTGGTTTCTCAACGTCAAACATAAGGTCACATTCTGCTCCAAGAAGTTACGGTTCCGAGGATATCAGCAATGCGGAAGATACCATGATTTCTGCAAACAGCTATCTGGGTGCACAATCCGTTGAGTTCTGGTGGTGGGGTGGATGTGAAAGCGGTATAGATCGTGGATATTTTGATATTTCAACAGATAATGGAACAAGCTGGATTAATCTTGGTTCATATACCGGTGATGCTCAAACCTGGACCAACGAAAATGTTGATGTGAGTAGTTACTCTGCTTTCAATATTAATTTGAGATATCGTTATCATTCTGATGGCTCGATAAATTATGGTGGTTTCTGGGTTGACGATATTCTTGTAAACGGTTGGCAGTTGGTGCAAACATTCTCAAGTGCAATTGCAGATACCTTCTACCACATAACAGGTGCATCAGTAGGATGGCATTATTATCACGCAAAGGGTGAAGATAACCTTAATAATTGGGGAAACTGGGGTAATATTGAAGATATATGGATAGGAGCAAATTCAGCACCTTCGATTACAGTGCTTACACCGGCAACAGATACTATACTTACAGCTGCAACATATACGATACACTGGACGGACAGTGACCCTGACAATGATGCACAGATATCGTTATACTATGATACCGATAATACGGGCTACGACGGTACTCTCATAACAAGTGGAATCAGCGAAAATGACCCTGCCGATTCATTCGTATGGAATGTAGGAGCGCTGAACGGCAGATATTATACCTACGGGAAGATTGATGATGGAATAAACACGCCTGCATACGACTACAGCCCAGGAACAATTACCTGTGGTAATTTGCTGTCTGTGACTACCGATTGGCTTACAATGTATATTTCTAATGAACTTGGAAATGACCCGGGAACCTATACGGCTGCTACTGCAGCACTCCATCCAAGCGGTGTTGATGTTACTTTGCTTTTCGGCGGAGGTTCTCATTCTCCCTGGTCATCTTACAACACAGTTAGGTCATACAGAGAAAACACAGATTATGTGACCCGCGACATCGGGGCAACAACGGAGGCAGGTTTTACGGTTGCGCAGCTTTCAGATTACTATGCGAGTGCAGCATATACAGGTGCAGAAACCATAGACCAGAAATGGGTTGTTGATAATGGAAATGACCACTTTGATGTAATACAAACAATCAAGGCTCAGGACTCTGGCGCTAATTCGAAACTTGAGGTTACACTAAGACTGGTAAACCGTGCAAGTGGAAACAGAACATTCAGTTTTCGTTATGAATGGGATACGCACGTCGATACCTGGGATTCACCGGCAGTCAGAAGGTATTTTTCCGCTGTACCAGGTCCCTGGCAGATTACCGAAACAGTCTGGAGTGCCGCACAGATTCCGCTTTGTCTCGAAGAAACAAATGATACTATCTTTGCAACACCAATTGTCCATTTCATGAGTTCAACAGAACCTGCTTCTGCTATACCACCGGTAGTTGCACCTGATTCGCTGTATTATGTGGCATGGTCCGGACCCGCATACGGCAATGCATTCCAGGTCCCTTATAGTCCTCCTGATATTCTGCCCTTCGCATTGGATGATGCAGTTTGCTATATGTGGTTGGGGATGACAGTTGCTCCAAATGATACTATAAGTGTAACCCAGTATTTACTCGTCACAAACCCGGCTCTTGCAATTACTCTCACAGAGTTTACAGCCTCCTATATGCCGGATAACAATAGTATAAAGCTTTCCTGGAGAACAGAAAGCGAAGAGGATAATCTCGGCTTCAATGTATTGCGAGCAATTGGAGCAGGAACTTACAACCAAATCAACAGAGAGATTATCCAGGGAGCTGGAAACTCATCGTCTCCAAACGAGTATTCATTTGTTGATAATGACATTAGCAAGATGGATACATACTATTATAAGCTTGAACAAATAGATATTGAGGGAACAAAACATACCTACGGTCCGGTGAGCGTAGATGTAAGGGAGTACATACCTCTTGTCTCATCACTCCGGAGCGTATATCCTAATCCTATTGCGAGACAGTCAACCAGTATTCCTTTTGTGGTTGGTCAAAATGATGCTGAAAAATACATTTCAATCAACATTTACAATATTACTGGCAGGATTGTTAAAACTCTTGTTAATGGCAAAATGGAGCCCGGATTCTATTCTAAAAAGTGGGATGCGAGAAATGAACAGGGGCACAGGCTATCAAGTGGTGTATATTATGCTGTTTTGAAGACAAGCCAGACAACCGCAGTAAAGAAGATGGTTTTAATCAAGTAAGCACATTCCTGTATGTGCAAATGTAAGGGCAGGTTTCATACCTGCCCTTTTTTCTTAAGTTATGCCAAACCGCAAACACTGTCATAATGACACAATTTTTTCTTGACTTATTTTCATTCTTTGATAAAGTATGAACACTATGGAAAGAGAGACTGCATTTCTTTTTGCGGGGCTAATATTTCAGGAAGAAATCGAAAAAAAGGCACTTAAGAGATTGACTGATAAATTTGGTGAAATTATTCTGAAGAGCAAAACCATTCCATTCAATTTCACAGATTACTACGAAAAGGAGATGGGGGAGAGGCTTCTGAGGCAATGGATTCTTTTTGATAACGCAATCAAACAGGAAGAAATTGCAGATATCAAGAATTCAACCATTATTTTGGAGAAAGAATTTGCAGTTGATGCCAAGCGCACAATTAACATTGATCCTGGTTATATAACCCTTTCAAGAGTAATACTTCCAACAACAAAAGATTGTTCGCACAGAATTTATCTGCGAAACGGAATCTTTGCAGAGGTAAGTCTTATCTATGTTAAAAACAGTTGGCAGGCACAACACTGGACATACAGGGATTATCAGACAAAGACCGCAATTGATTTTTTCAATAAATGCAGAGAATATATTCTAAAATGGTAGCCGCACCCTTTAGGGTGCGTATAGCCACGCAGGCTAAAGCCTGCGACTACCAAAAGAGGAAGGAAATATTATGTAGCCGCACCCTTTAGGGTGCGTATAGCCACGCAGGCTAAAGCCTGCGACTACCAAAAGATATCTTATGAAACCAGAATTTCTCAAAATTTCAGATAAACAATTCGAAAACAAAATTAGTGAAGGGTATCGTGCTCTCCTAAATTGCACTCTCTGCCCACGTGAGTGTAAGGTAAACCGAATCAAAGGAGAAATTGGTTTTTGCAAAAGTGATTGGAGATTAAAAATTGCAAGTTACAATCTGCATTTTGGCGAGGAGCCCCCTATATCTGGAACAAAAGGTTCAGGAACAATCTTCTTTTCAAATTGCAGCTTGCACTGCAAATACTGTCAGAATTATTCCATCAGTCAAATTGGTGTAGGCGAATATTATACTGTTCGTGAACTTGCACAAATGATGTTGAAACTCCAAAAGAGAGGAGCTCACAATATAAATCTTGTAACACCTAATCACTTCATTCCACAGATTATAAAAGCGATATATATCGCAAAAGGAAAAGAACTTCATATACCCATTGTTTATAATACAAGTGGTTACGACAGCGTTAAAACTTTAAAACTTATCTCGGGTATAGTTGACATTTATCTCGTTGACATGAGATACAGCGATTCCCGTTTCAGCGAAAAATACTCAGGAGCAAAAGATTATGTTAAGGTAAACACACAAGCACTCATTGAAATGCACAATCAAGTGGGTGACCTTGTACTTGAGGATGATATCGCAAGAAGAGGTATTATTGTTCGGCATCTTGTGCTACCCGAAAATGTCTCAGGTACAGAGGGTGTTCTTAAATTTATCAACGAAAAAATATCAAGAAAAACTTACATAAGTCTCATGGACCAGTATTTCCCTTGTTATAAGGTTCTCGATGACCCGATACTTTCAAGAAGAATAACACCCGAAGAATATGAAAAAGCAAAACAATTAATGGAGAAATATGACTTTCATAGAGGATGGGTGCAGGAGCATATCTGATACACTTTCACAATTACATCCATAAATGTTGTCATTCTGAAACAGAACACTCAGAATGACAGCAAAGGCATTAACACACCACACAAATTTCCCCTTTTAAGAGGAGACTTAACTTATACTCAAAATGACAATGTAAGACATGAGAGCAGGAAAGGCGAAATTACGAAAGAGATTTTTTTTCTTGACATTTCCCCAAAAATGTGCTAAGTTATTCTAAACATAGAAGAAAGGAGGTGAAAATACATACTATTTTTTTATGAATTAACATTCAGAAAGGAGAAACAATGAAAGGCATATTTGCAGTCATTATTCTTTTGCTTTGCAGTTCTTTAGTGTTTGGTCAGGGGCTTTCAATTGGTGCAAATCTTGGCGCTAACTACAATATGACAAACTCAGGTATTGAAGGAGATGAATCAGCATCAGGGCTTGGCTTCGGAGGTGGACTTGCTGCTGATTTCGATTTTATGCCTATGATAGGTGCTGAGCTTGACATAGTGTATTCAATGTATAAATATGGTTCAACATATAATGATATTGAATATACAAGCACATGCAACAATCTTGTAGTACCATTTCTTCTAAAATACAAAATGCGAATACCAATAGTATCACCATACTTCGTATTGGGACCGTCGCTAATATATGCATTAAGTGCGTCCTGGGAAGGTGGGGGTCAATCAGGCGATGTTCCTGATTCGCTTGTTGAAACCGATTTTGGTATTCAAGTAGGTGCAGGTGCAAATCTTGGTATGATGGCACCAATGACTATTTCACCATATGTTCGCTTTCAGTATAACCTGACTGCTAACGACCCTGATACAGACAACTCAGAATCTGCATACGACATACTCTTTGGTGTAAACCTTATGTATAAGATTAAGTAAAGCAACTAAGAGGAACAGAAAAAGGGCGGACATCTCATCCGCCCCTTTTTAATTATTTTGCTGGTTCTTTCTCATCTTGAGTGGCTTAACTCTTCTGCATTTCAAAAGGCTGTAATTGCGAGTATTCAAATGGAGCTTGTCCCTTCGGCAAGCTCCATTCGGGTCTGAGCCTCAGGGTCGAAGACAGGGCAGGCTTTGAGTCCTTCGCTTCGCTCAAGGCTTAACTCCGTCGAAGGAAAGCAATCCCATATTCGCTTTCTGTCAGTATGAGATTGCCACAGGACTGCGTCCTTCGCAATGACGATAACATTTTATTCTTCTGCTTTAACCGTTCCGTACTTCTCATCGAATCTTTTCAGTATTTCTTTTGGTTTGATTCTATTTCTCTTGAATTCTAACTCATCTGCTGGAATTCCGAGAGCCAGCCCGAGAATCTGTGTATAATACAAAACAGGAATACCATACTCGGTTTCAAATTTCTTCTCAACCGATTTCTGATTTGCGTCATACATCACGCTGCAGAATGGACAAATGGATATTAAAGCGTCAGCGTTTTCTATCTTTAAATCGTCCAGTTTAACCCTTGCCATCTGCAATGCTATGTCCTCCGAAATGCCCAGTATGCCTCCTCCACAACATTCCGTTTTTGTTTCATAATTAATTGAAGGTGCACCCGTCGCCTCTATAAGTTCATCAAGAGAATTTGGGAACTCAGGGTCGTCAAATCTACCGTAAACAAGGGAGGGCTTAAAATAGTGACATCCGTAATGAGCAGCTAACTTGAAATCATCAAGCGGAAATGTAACCTCCTGCTTAATCTTCTCAATACCAACATCCTCATACAGAACACGTGCAAGATGCTTTACTTGTATGGTTCCTTTATATTCCCTTCCGATCTTTTTAAGTTGCTTATTAACTTTTTTCTTCAACTCTTCATTATGCTTCAATTCGTGATCTGCCTCAGCAAGGGTTACAACGCATCCATTGCAAAGCGTAACTATGTCTAAGCCTTTTTCCTCTGCAATAGCAATGTTTTTGGCAGCCAGCACAAGAGTTGTGAATGAATCAACAGACTTTACAGGGAATCCACAGCATGTAAAATCAGGAATATCCACAAGTTCGATTCCTAACTTTGGTGCTATTTTTCTGGTGGAGACTTCGTAATTTACCGCTCTCGCCGGGATTGTGCAACCCAAGAAAAATGCGTATTTCATTTGCCCTCCTCTGACTTCCCAATATATTTATCAGCACCAGTATTTTTGTATATTGCCTGAACATCTTTTCCTTCTGATTTCAATATTGGAAGTCCCATCTTTTCTCTCTTCTTGTTTGCAAATTCATCAATTTCATACAGCCTTCCGAATTTAGCTATTTCTGATGCCTGTGCAACATATCCAGGATGAATAATTCCTTCTTTTACTGCAATATTCTTTAGTGCATTCATTAATTCCGTTATAACAACATCCTGTGGACATCTCTCCTGACAAATGTAGCAGGTTGAACATAACCATACAAAATCACTGTTCAACACTTCATCCTTCATTCCCAATATTGCCATTCTGATAATTTTTCTTGGATTAAAAGACTCTTCAATTGCTCTAACAGGGCAGGATGCAGTGCAGGTTCCACAGGCGTAACATTTCATTAAATGTTCACCGCCAGGTTCTTCTGTAACCCTGTATTTAAAACCCGCATCAAGGTCTTTTACAATTATTGCTTTCTCAGCCATCTTTCCTCCTTATTGTCGGCATTAGTTATTCTTAAACTTATGGTAGTCGCAGCCTTTAGCCTGCGCTTTCCTTCTCGCACCTTAAAAGGTGCGGCTACCTATTTGCTTACACACTCACATCTATCATTCCAATCATCTGTCTATCCTTCAAACCTCTTAGTTTTGCAGCACCGCTGGGACATACACTGACACAGTTGCCGCAGCCTACACAGTTAATTTCTATGACCTTAACAATCTTTTTCTCTGTATCAAGATATCTTGCATCAAAAGGACATGCATCAACGCAGAACTCACAACCACCACACCATCTTTCGATAACTTCTGAGACCGTTCTTCTCTGAAGTAGTTCTGTCTCCTTTAAGAAAAGATTTGCTTTGCCGGCTGCTGCCGTTGCTTCTGAGACCGCATCTCTTATTCCAGATGGTGAACGGCAGAGACCTACAAAGTATATTCCCAGCTTTTCTGACTCAAGTGGTCTGAACTTGGGATTTACACCTTTAAAGAATCCGTCTCCGTCAACTGCTATTCCGAGCATTTTACTAAGCTTGCTATTATCTCTTGGAACTATTCCTGTACTTAAGACCAAAAAATCAGGCTCGAATTGCAAAGTGTTCTGAAGTATTTTGTCCTTAATAGTAACCTTTAGTTTTGCTTCTGTAATCTCAACTAAGGGTTCTTCATTTTTATCAAACCTGACAAAATTGATACCCTTCTCTCTTGCTTCCTTAAACTTAAGTTCCTTTTTTCCGTATGTCATCATATCTCGGTAAAGAACTGTAATTTGCATATCCTTGTTTTTCTTTCTGAGCTCAAGGGCATTTTTAATAGCATCACTGCAGCACACCTTGCTGCACCACGGATGTTCATCGTTTCTCGAGCCAACGCATTGAATGATAACAATAGATTGTTTATTAGTAATTGGTAATTGGTTATTAGTAATTTTTTCTTCAAGTTCCAACTGGGTAATAATCCTTTTGTCCTTACCATATAAGTATTCTGTGGGTTTGTATTCTTCTGCGCCAGTTGCAACTATTATAGCACCGGCATTTATCCTCAACGTATCATCACCTTTTTTCACTGCAACCATAAAGTTTCCAGCTGAACCATCAATCGAAGACATTTCGCTCATCAAATGTGTGGTAATATTTTCATCATTCTCAACCCTCTTCACGGTCTCGCTTAAGAACTTTCTTACATCTTCTCCTTCAAGTGTTGTAGAAAGTCTCTGTGCATTACCTCCCAGTTCACCACCTCTTTCAATCAATTCCACCTTAACTGTTTTTTTGCTTAGGTTAAGAGCTGCAGTCATTCCAGCAAGACCTCCTCCGATTACGATTGCTCTTGAAATACCTTTTCCCTTGACCTGTTGCTGCGGAACTGCAAAACGGAGTTTCTCCACAAGCGCTTCAATTGACTGGATTGCAGCGTCTTCCCTTGCACTGTCATATGCCCATGCGATTTGTTCTCTAAGCGGGAGGATTTCGACCATTGCTTGTTCAAAACCATAAGATGAAACCTTCTGCCTGATGAGAATCTCATATTTTGCTGGAGAACAGGTTGCAAATATCAATCTTGTCAAATGATTTTTAATGGCATTCTTCATAATTTCATCGATGCTATTTCCCTGACAAACAAAGTCTATTTCTGAAACAACGGAAACTTCAGGTTTGTTAACTAAAGCGTCCTTAATTTTAGTTGTGTCTATGCTCTTGTTAATAACACCACCACAAAGGCATACAAATATGCCAAACTTCGGAATGGCGTAATCCAAATCAAGTGCTTTTTTGACTTCCTCTTTTACAGCTGGGGTTTCACTTGCTGCAAGTGTTCCTGCTGCTTCTGCATCTATGATACTTCCTTCAATGTCTTTAGGTTCTACGATACTTCCAGCGGCATAAATGTTTTCCTTCGAGGTGTTGAATAACTCAAAATCCTTGTTCCTAACAAATCCGTAATCATCTTTCTCGACTCCAAGAATATCGAGCAAGTTTTTTGTTCCTTCGCTAATTTCCTGTCCGGTTGAAAGTATAACCATATCATATTTTTCTGTCTTTATTTTTCCATTTTCCTCAAGTTTTATTGTCAGCTTTGAATCCTTATCCTGACTAACAGAAGGAATACGGAAGTTACGGAACTTTATACCCTGCTTTTCTGCATCAAGATAATATGTATAATGCCCCTTTCCAAAGGTTCTCAAGTCCATATAAAATATAGAAACCTCTGTTTTATTCGACATTTCCTTAATCTTTCTTGCTTCTTTTATTCCATACATACAGCAAGCACTAGAACAATACTCTCTATCTTTGTCCCTTGAACCAACACATTGGATTATTGCAATCTTTTTAGGTATTTTCCCATCGGAAGGTCTTCTTATCTGTCCCGGATGCAATCCCGTTCTACTGATTAGTCTTTCAAAATCGAGACTTGAGACAACATTAGGAAACTTCCCATAACCAAAGGAACTAAGAGTAGATGGGTTAATCTCCGTGAAACCAGCCGAGAGTATTATTGATTTTGCTATGAACTTCTCTTCTTCTGCTTCCTGTTTCAAGTCAATTGCCTTAGTGGGGCAAATATCAACACATTTCCCACATTCAGTGCAAATAGTTTTGTCAATGTAATAGGTCTTTGTCAGACTGCCTGCATAAAGAGTATGAATTGCTTTGTGCTTGGTCAACCCCTTATCAAAAGCATCCGGTCCCTCGACAGGACACACTTCCTCACATAACCTGCAAGCAGTGCATTTAATTTCATCAACGAATCTTGGCAACCTTTTTACCGTTAGCACCATTCCATCGTTTGTATGCTCGAGAGATTCAATAACAGAAAGAGTTCTAATATCTATTAAAGGATGATAAAAATCTCTTCTTAGGCACCTGTCCAACTTGTCATCAGATGAGAGTTGCGGTAGTATCTGACACATTCCACAGGCATCATCGGTAAACCACGTATCAAGTCTTTCAAGCATCCCTCCTATTGAGGGAGAACTTTCAAGAAGTAATACCCTCTCACCTAATTCAGCTGCGGTTAGTGATGCGGTAAGTCCTGCAATACCACCTCCAATGACTACAACCCTTTTTTCCATACTTTTCCTTTCTCCATTTTTGCAAGTATCCTACATCATAATAATTGAAATTTCAAGTCTTTTTTTATGTTATTTCTTGTTATAAACTTTTAAGGTATTCGTGTGCAGCTATTGGTGCTATTTTAGTACTCCTTGGGCAGAGATTCAAGTTCTTTTAAACTAAATACAGGACCGTCCTTACAAACATATTTGGGTCCAATATTGCATCTTCCACACTTTCCAAAACCGCACTTCATTCTTCTTTCTAGCGAATTGTATATTTTTTCGGATGAAAATCCTAAATCCTTTAGCACAGGCATTGTAAATTTTATCATAATAGGTGGACCACAAACAACTGCATATGCATTTTCCTTATCAGGTTTTACGGCAGAAACAAGCTGCGGAACAAATGCAGTAAATTTTTTATCATCCTTATTTATCTTCGTTTCTGAAGGTTTCTTCAAATTTATAGGTATCCAACCCTTCTCGGCAGCTTCTTCAATCGGACCCTTTGGTCCAAATTTCCAGTCTATGCAAAGATAAAGTTTAATATCATCCCTTTTTTCCCACTCAGCCAACTCATCTCTGTATAACAATAGGTCTGGTCTTCTTGCTCCGTATATAACAGTAATGTCACCATACTTTTTCCTATCCTTGAGCAAATACATTACAAGCGACCTCAGTGTAGTAAATGCAAAACCACCACTCACCACAACGATATTCTTTCCAGCAAATAGTTTAACAGGATAGCCATTTCCAAGGGGACCCCGTAATCCTACTTTGTCACCTTGTTCAAGGTGGTGAATCTCTGTTGTTACTATTCCCGCCCTGTTGATAGTAAATCTCAGAAACTCCTCGAACGGTGCAGAAGCAATGCCGAAAGGAGCTTCGCCTTTTCCCAGAATAGACATCTCGCAAAACTGACCGGGTATAAAATCAAAGATCTTACCTTTGTCAAACTTAAGGTCAATTGTCTTTAACGAATGGTCAGTAGATTCGAATCTTGCCATACTAACTTGTGTGTCTATAGGTATATACGGATTATTCATTTAGTCCCCCAACTTTTTTATTGCACTTCTTATGTCGAAATTTACTGGACAGTACAATACACATCTGCCACATCCAACACAGCCAAAAACATCGTAAAGCAGCGGGTAATAGTTGAATTTGTGCATAATTCTTTGACGCATTCGCAGTTCTTCTTCTTTTCTTGGGTTATTGCCTGAAGTCTCACAGGTATAAATCTTAAACATGCAAGAGTCCCAGTTTCGCACTCGCTTTCCGCCATCTACTCTGTTCAAGTCTTCTATGTCAAAACAATAACAGGTTGGACACAGGAAAGTGCAGGCTCCGCAATTTATGCACTTATTTGAAATATCCTTGAAGAAGCTCGTGTCTTTTACAGAATCGAGCTTCTCCTTAATCCCGGATAAGCTAATTTCTTGAACCTTTTTTTCTGCACTATCCTTAATCTTTTCGAATTCCTTTTTTCCATCACCTTCTTCGAATCCAAAAAGGTCCAGGATTTCCTCTTTTCCGACACCAATGAACTCAGTACTGTTTTCCATTAAAAGTACATCGGAGTGAGAATCATCGAACGGACCGGAATTAAAGGAAGAACAGAAACAGGTTTCCTCAGGCTCATTACATCCAACTGAGATGATAATCGTATTAGTTCTTCGGCTCTTATAATATGTATCCGGAAACTCCTTTGTATCAAATGTTGGGTCCAGCGCAGCAATTGCGCTTGCATCGCAAGGTCTTATCCCAAATAGTATTGTTTTCTTCTCCGAGGTTTTTATTTTAATCTTCTTATCTTTGTCCCATCTAAATAGCTCTTCGTTCTGTGGGAGAAAAACAGATTTAGCAGAAAGCCTTGTAAGTAATGTTTGCACCTCTATATCAGTTGAATTCCTAATTTCCCCAATCCTGTCGCCTTTCGGGGCATAAACTCTGTACTCACCTATCAGGTCATTTAGCTTACTATAAAACTTTTCTTTCTTTATCTTTTTCATCTTATAAATTCCTCTTTATCATCAAACCTGAATTCGCCAAGTGCTGGCTTTCCCTTAATATCAACACCTGCTTCAAAATCATACAGCTCCTTTACATCCTTGTTAAGCTTTCTGGTCAAGTTCAATATCTTTATTTCCATAGGGCAGGCTCTTTCACAAGCGCCGCAATCAACACATCTACCGGCAAGATGAAATGCCCTCCCAAGATTCCAGAACGCAACATCTGATTCTTGAGCGATACCTTCCAACCACTTAGGGTTATTAACATCAACAAAGCAAACCTCGCAATAACACATTGGACAGGCTTCTCTGCAGGCGTAACACCTGATGCATTTGCTCACTTCATCATTGAAATGTTTCCATCTCTCTTCAAGAGGTAGTTCTTGCATTTGCTCGATGTCAGGAAATTGGGAGGTTTTTTCTTGTATTTTGTCTCTTGCAATAAAATCATATATCACGGGGTTCCTATGTGCACAATATTTGCAGTTTGTATACAGATATTTCTCATCAGCATTTTTTTCTGTTTTAGAGTCTCTAAGCATCATTCTTCTATCATACATTCCCTCACAGGGAACACCAATTATGTAAACATCTTCCCTTTTGAATTGAGCTTCGACAATAAGGGTGACTATTGCTCTTGAACAGCATCCGTTTGCAACAATACCAACCTTTGTGCCCTTGAATCTTCTTATGTATGTTGCGATGTTATTTTCGCAGAACTTGTCCCAGATGAGTTTTTCTGTTTCCTTGGGGTCATCAATGAATACGGGTGTAGATTTTAGAGGAATCGACCCTTTTTCAAAACCTATTACTACACTTACTATGCCTTCTTCGAGAATTCTTTTTGCTTCTTTCCTTATTTTGTCAATCATTTACCCTTTTCTCCCTTATCATTTTTTGGGCTGGTCCAATCTTCTTAATGTCTTCCGAAACCAATTTCGCTACTTCAGAAAACTTTCCTCCCTCTGATGCGCTAACCCAGGAGAATTGGACTCTTTCCTTCTCAACCCCAATGAATTCAAGAAGGTTTTTTATTAAAGCAAATCTTCTCCTGGCATAGTAATTACCTGTTTGATAATGACAATCTCCGGGATGGCATCCTGACACCCACACTCCATCAAGTCCTTCATACAGTGCCCGTATAATATAAAAAGGATTAATCCTTCCTGAACAGGGAATCCTGATTACCCTCGTGTATGGTGGATACTGAAGTCGCGATACACCAGCAAGGTCAGCACCAGCATAGCTGCACCAGTTACATAGAAATGCTGCAATTTTTGGCTCGAATTCTTTATACATTTATTCCTCCAAGCGCCATTAATTCGGCAATAACTTCCTGATCTGTAAATCCGCGAAGGTCAATAGCATTAGACCTACAAACAGCGGAACATAATCCACATCCTTTGCATAGCGCTGAATTAACTTCAGCAACTCTTTTCATTGTTCCCATAACCCTTTTTTCTTCAACCGCTACAGCCTTGTAGGGACAAACGAGCTCACACAAACCACAACCCACACAACGAAGTTCATCAACCTCGGATACCGTTCCAGAGGTTTCGATGGCTTCCTTCGTAAGAACCTGCAATGCTCTTGATACTGCAGCATAAGATTGCGATATTGACTCATCTATTCCCTTTGGTGTATGTGCGAGTCCGCAAAGATAAACTCCTTCTGTTGCGAAGTCCACAGGTCTTAACTTCACATGTGCTTCCAGGAAGAACTTATCTTGATTCACAGGAACCTTGAAAAACTGTGAAAGTTTTTCGTTATTTTCCGCATCTGCAACAATGCCATTGGAAAGCACAAGGTAATCGGGTTCGAAAACAATGTCTCTTTGAACAATCGGCTCATAAGTGGTGACAGAAAGTCTGCCATTGGTGAGAATTGCCTCCGGTTCCTTATCCTTTTCAAACCTTATAAATGAAACACCCAGATTTCTCGCTTTTTGATAAGAAATTTCCTTGAATCCGTATGTTCTTATGTCTCGGTAGAGAACAAAAACCTGAGCACTCTTACATTTTTCTTTTACCAAAATTGCATTTTTGATTGCCTCTGAACAGCAAACTCTGCTACAATAAGGCCTTTCATCATTCCTCGAACCAACGCATTGTATCATTACAATCTGAACTGGTTTCTCGTTGTCTATCTCACCATCTATTATCTTTTTCTCGAATTCCAGTTGTGTAAGGACTCTCTTATCCTTTCCGTACAAGAACTCCTTAGGGATGTATTCCTTTGCACCGGTTGCAATAATCACAACACCGTGTTCGATTTCTTGTTCTTTTCCATTTTCTTTGATCGTTGTTTTGAAATTTCCTACATAGCCCTCTGACTGAGTTATTTCAGAATTCCTATGTATGTGTACCAATTTATGATGCTCCAACTCCTTTTCCAGATATTTTAGGTATGCCTGAACATCCAAACCTTCCATAGTTCTATGAATGTTCAATGCATTCCCTCCGAGTTTTGCAGTGTTTTCTATTAAATGTGTTTCAAAACCACTCTTTCCAATGAGTAGTGCAGCATTCATACCCGAAATGCCACCACCAACAACAATGGCACTCTTTGTAATCGGGATGAGGTTGGTAGAAAGTGGCTCAAGGTATCTTGCCTTCGAAACTGCCGATGTAACAAGGTCTTTCGCTTTTTCGGTTGCTGCATCCCATTCAAGTTGATGCACCCAGGAATCCTGGTCTCTTATGTTTGCCATTGAAAATAAATACTTGTTAAGCCCACCTTCTCTGATTGTTTCTTGAAATAGAGGTTCATGCGTTCTCGGAGTGCAAGAAGCAACAACAACACGATTCAAATTGTATTCCTTTATTCTGTCCTTTATTTGCACCTGTGTGTCTGCGGAACAGGTATAGAGGTTATCCTCTGCATAGGCAACATTTGGAAGCGACTTAGCATGTTCCACCACTTTCTTGACATCAAGGTATCCTCCAATGTTTATTCCGCAATGACATACAAAAACACCGATGCGTGGTTTTTCATTTAGTATGAATCTCTCCTCAGGGTATTCCTTTTCTTTTACCTCAGTTCCCCTTGCTTCTGCCAGAAAAGAGTGGGCGAGACCTGCAGCACTGCTCGCCTGCGCAACCGTTTCAGGTATATCCTTGGGTCCCTGGAATGCCCCGCACACAAATATTCCTTCCCTGGTTGTTTCAACAGGACTTTCTATTCTTGTTTCTGCAAAGCCAAATTCATTCAGTTTGATTCCGGTTTTTTCTGCAAACTCATTATTGGAAACAGGTGGATGAAGCCCAACGGAAAGCACAACCATATCAAATTCTTCTTTTATCAATTTTCCATTTTCTTCAAAAGCAATAATCAAGTTTTTTGTCTTAGCGTTCTCCTGAATTGAAGCAGGCCTTGCCCTAACATATCTAACACCGTATTCACTCTCAGCCCTATCGATATATCTATCGAAATCCTTACCATATGAACGAATATCCATAAAAAATATCGTAGGTTTCAAGTTTTTGTCATGCTCTTTGGCAACCACCGCTTCCTTCACTGCATACATACAGCACACAGAGGAACAATACGGATAATCCTTATTTCTGGAACCAACACATTGAATCCAGGCAATTTTCACAGGAGCTTTATCGTCAGAACTTCTTACTATGTGTCCTGTTGTCGGACCCGAAGCCGACATTATTCTTTCGAACTCTATGCTTGTAACAACATTAGCATATCTCTTGTAACCAAATTCCGTCATTTCCTCGGGCTCATATTCATCGAAACCTGGTGCAAGAATTATTGCCCCAACGTTTACTGATTTTTTCTCCAGCAGCATATCATGAAAAATCGCTTCCGGTTCGCAGGCTTTTATACACTCCATACATTCGGAGCAGCCAGCACAGTTTAAGCATCTCTTTGCTTCCTCAACCACTGTTTTTTCATCAAACCCCAGCACGACTTCCTTGAAGTTTGCTTTTCTCCCGGAAATATCAATCTTTAGTGGATGTTTCCTTTCCGCATAGGCTATTCCTTCAGTATCAATATGTATTTCCGTTTCGTAACTTCCTTCTCTTTCTCTGCCTTCTTTGAGGTTCTTTCCATTTAGATATCGGTCTATGGATATAGCCGCTTTGCGACCAGCTGCCATAGCCTCAATGTACGTTTTCGGACCGGTAACAGCGTCTCCTCCTGCAAACACACCCTTTATAGGGGTTTCAAGAGTCGTTTCGTCCGCATCGATTGCTTTCCATTTTTTGTGAACTAATTCCTTATTGTTTAAAACATCAAGTTCCGGTTCCTGGCTGATAGCAGGAATCAACATATCTGTATCTATTATGAACTCACTGCCTTCTATGGCTATGGGTCTCCTCCTGCCGCTTTCATCAGGTTTACCGAGTTTCATTCTGTAACACTCTATCCCTGTTATCTTGCCATCTTTGCCAATTACGCGCTTGGGATTCGTGAGAAATTCCACCTTTATTCCTTCTTCAATGGCATCCTCGATTTCCTCCGGATTTGCAGGCATTTCCTTAATAGACCTTCTATACACAATGGTTACATTCAGAGACCCAAGTCTCAAAACGGTTCTTGCAGCATCGATTGCAGCATTACCTCCACCCACAACAGTAACTTTTTTACCCACCTTGACTTTCTTACCGAGATTGATTTCCCTCAAGAATTCTGTAGCACCAAATACACCTTTGAGGTCTTCACCCTCAACCCTAAGTTTTTTTGATATATGTGCACCTATTGCCAGAAAAGTAGCATTATAATCCTGCTGTAAATTACTTAGCGGAATATCCTTACCTATCTTTGTATTTAGCTGTATTTCAACACCAAGTTTCTTCAGTAATCCGATTTCTCTTTTTATTGTATTTCTTGGAAGCCTGTATTCGGGTATGCCTACCGATAACATTCCACCAGCTACAGGTAATTCCTCAAAAATCTTAACCTTATAACCAAGTAGTGCAAGGTCATATGCACAGAGTAGACCTGCAGGTCCGGAACCAACTATGGCTACTTTCTTCTTTTTGGACTTTGCTTTTTTCGGAATGGGAATCTGTTTTTTCTTCTTTATCTCATAATCTGCAAGGAACCGCTTGATCATATCTATGGATATCGGTTCTTCCAGGTCTGCTCTTGTGCACTTAGATTCACAGGGATGATGGCAAACCCTTCCCGTAATACCCGGGAAAGGATTTTTCTCCCTTACGAGAGCAAGTGCTTCGGTAAATTTTCCATCGGAAGTGAGAGCAATATAACCTTGAGCATTGACATGAATGGGACAGGTAGTTCTGCAAGGAGGTTCACCTCTCTTATCAATTCCAAATGCAGATGGAACTGCTTGTTCAAGCGGTCGGTAGATTGCATTCCTCATCTTCAAATTTTCCTCGTAATAGTTCGGAAATTCGACAGGACAGGCTTCTGCACAGTCACCACAACCTTTGCATTTCTCAATGGATACATATCTTGGATGCTGCAGTATTTCTATCTCAAAGTTTCCGGGTTTGCCACCAACGGAAGCAACCTCGGAATATGAAAGAAGTTCGATATTGAGATGTCTTTGTGCCTCGACCAATTTTGGCGATAGGATACACATAGAGCAGTCGTTTGTTGGGAAGGTTTTATCGAGCTGTGCCATCACACCACCAATACTTAAGCGTTTTTCTACCATGTAAACATAAAAACCCTGATTTGCCAGATCCAGGGAGGCTTGAATTCCGCCAATACCACCGCCTACTACAAGAACAGAGCCTTTTACATCCTTTTTATTTTTCATATTTATATACCTCTTTACCCATTTCCTCGTTTAACATACATTGTGAAATATATAACAAAGTCAAAAAAAAGTCAAGGAGTTTCTTGAAGAAAATTTCGAAATTTCCCAATTTCCTAATTTCGCCTTTTTGCCACTGATTTCACAGATGAACACTGATTAACAAAGTATTCCAAGGTTTTAACCAATCCAACCAATAAAACCAATTCAACAAATCAAACTCTTTTCCTCCCTAATTTTTCTGATTCCTAATTTTGCCTTTGCTGGTCTAAACAATTCAAGATTTTGCTTGACAAATCCGAAATCTTTTATTATTGCTTATCTTATGAAGATTTTGATTTCCACAATCACAATATTGTTGATACTTACTGGATTTGTAGGCATAGTCGTTCCTGGCATACCGGCAGCTCCTCTTATTTTTCTGGGTTCGGTTATTTACGGATTCGCTTTTGGTTTCGAGAGGATTGGCTTGACAATCTATATTATTCTTGCCTTGCTCGCATCCATCTCTTTAATCACTGATTATCTCGGTAGTGTTTTTGGTGCAAAAAAATTCGGAGCATCTATGTTCGGTATAGTAGGAGCAATTTTGGGTTTAATTATTGGATTCATAGTTGGGAATATCTGGGGACTTTTGATTGGTCCTTTTGTTGGTGCGTTTTTAGGAGAACTCTTAAGAAAAAGAAAACCAAAGGAAAGCCTTAAAGCAGGTTTGGGTGCAACACTCGGATTTCTCGGAGGTTTTTTCCTGCGTTTCCCCATCTGCATCGCAATGGTTGTCCTCATAATATGGGGGATAGTGAAATAGAATGGGGAACAGGCGTTCCATTTAGGAAAGTGGATATGAGATTGCTCGCACAAACCTAAAAATATACTACCTTCCCGCAGTATTCACATTTAATATGTGTCATTCCCTTAGTCTTTATTATCATAAAAGGTTGAAATTTTTGAACATAAATTTTCTGAAAAAAAAGCTTGACAAGACTCAGATTTGGTATTATATTACACTCTAATATAACTCCAATTAGAGTTATATTAGAATAAGGAGGTTTTTATGGAAAGAGTAACGATAAAGATTCCAAGGATGTTGTACAAACAATTGAAGAGTACCGTAAAGAATACAGGTTTTAGCAGTGTAACGGATTTCATCGTTTATGTCCTTAGAGATATTGCAGCAAGCGGAAATATAAAAGAAAAAGAGGGATTAACCAAGGAAGAAATTACACTTGTAAAAAAGAGACTGAAGTTGTTGGGATACATTTAAAGAGGGAATGTTTAAGTGAACAGGATTAAGTTGGTTATTTTCTTACTGGTTTCTTTGTTCTACATAAGCAGTTTTGTTTTTGCAGAAGACTGGGAATACTGGAGCCAATATGAGGTAGGAGGTTCTATCAATAATAACCTTTGTTTTAAGATAAAACCAGAACTGCGTTTCAATAATGATTTAAACAACTATTACAGGCACTTTGAAACGGGCTTAGACTTAAAGAGCTATAAAAGTTTTGCCCTGGGTCTTTACTACCGCATTATATATGTTGAGAAAAACGAAAATTGGAAGGTGGAGCATCGTCCGCATATTAATGCAGAATTAAAATGGAAAACCAAAGGATGTAGTTTTAGTGACAGAAATCGTGTTGAATACCGCATTGAAGAAAAAAAAGAGTCTTTCAGGTACAGAAATAGATTTATGGTACAATTCCCGGTTTTTTTGAAACTTAAGATTCAACCATACCTGGCTCTTGAGCCATTTTATGATTTTCGTGCAAATGAGATAAACAAAAACCGTGCATATGCAGGTTTTAATTGCAAGGTTGTTGGAAATTTTAATGCAGGTATCTTTTATATAATTGAAGGCAATTTGAAGGAGGATGATTGGGAAAATGTTAATATCCTCGGAACAACCTTAAAGCATAATTTTTAACAACCAAAAGGAGGTTCAATAGAATGAAAAAGACGTTGAGTGCTCTGTTAGTAGTTAGTCTCTTATTTTCTTTTGGGTGCAGGCAAAAATCTCAGGATGATGTAGGAACAACGGAGTTGAAAGGTACAATAACTTTGTCAGGAGCCTGGGCTCTTTACCCTATGGTAGTTAAGTGGGGAGAGGAGTTTCAGAAGATCCATCCAAATGTAAGGATAGATATTGCTGCCGGAGGTGCAGGAAAAGGTATGGCAGATGCATTGGCAAAGGTGGTGGATTTAGGAATGGTTTCTCGTGAGATTTATCCGGAGGAAGTTGAGAAAGGAGCATGGTGGGTTTCAGTGACAAAGGATGCAGTGGTTCCGACGATAAATGAGGAAAATCCCGTATTGGAGAACCTACTTATCAAAGGTATCAAGAAAGAAACCTTAACTGGTATCTGGATCACTGGCAAAATAAAGAACTGGCGTGAGGTCATTGAAGGCGAAGACAAACATGCAATTCATATCTATACGCGTTCTGATGCTTGTGGTGCCGCTAAAACATGGGCTAAGTTTTTAGGCGGAAAACAAGAGGATCTTTTAGGCATAGGAGTTTATGGTGATCCTGGTGTAGCGGAAGCTGTCAGAAAGGATAATCTTGGTATCGGATACAATAATATTAATTATGCGTATGATTCGAAGACCAAAAAACAGATAAAAGGAATAACTGTGGTTCCTGTTGATTTTAATGGAAACGGCAAAATAAATGAAGATGAGAATTTCTTTGAGACGAGGGAAGATATTGTAAAGGCTATCTCTACGGGTAAATACCCATCACCTCCAGCCAGAGATTTACATCTTGTTTCTCAGGGTAAGCCAGGAAGAAAAGTAGTAATCGAATTTCTTAAGTGGGTGCTGACAAAAGGGCAGCAATACATCCCGGAAGCAGGTTATATAGACCTTGAAGAGAAAAGACTGGAAGAAGAGCTTAAAAAATTCGAAGGGGATTAGATACCCCTCAAGAATCCATTGAATATGGAAAGAAAAAGAGTCTTGAAGGACAGACTTGCCTCTAAATTTATGCTATTGCTTTCCGTAGTGGCGAGCAGCATTATATTTGCAATGATAATTGGCTTGTACTTGAGGTCAAGGACAATCCTTGAGACAAAACCCTTAAGCGAATTGCTGTTTTCAACTTCGTGGCATCCTTTACGAGGGCAATTTGGTTTTTCACCGTTTATTATGGGAACGCTGTGGGTGACTGGGGTAGCTGTTGTAATTGCTTTTCCGCTCTCTATCATGGCAGCAATGTTTCTTTCCGAGTATGCACACAAACTTGTCAGGGAATTGTCGAAACCTCTTATTGATTTATTGGCAGGTATCCCATCCGTGGTTTACGGCGTCTGGGGAATCTTGGTGATTGTACCGTTTGTGAGGGATTATGTTGCTCCTCACTTTCCGGAAAGTGCTGGGTCGAGCGGCTATTGCATTCTTTCCGGAGGCATTGTACTTGCGGTGATGATATGTCCAATAATTATCCATGTCTCCACGGAGATATTCAGATCTGTTCCGTTAGAAATAAGGGAAGCCTCTTTATCTCTGGGTGCTACAAAGTGGCAGACGACAAAACTTGTGGTTCTGCGGAAGGGTTTGCCGGGAGTTATTGCTGCTCTTGTTCTTGGACTTTCTCGTGCCTTTGGAGAAACTATGGCTGTGCTTCTGGTGGTTGGTAATGTGGCAAAGATACCATCTTCCGTCCTTCAACCAGCCTATCCATTAACTGCTTTGATCGCAAATAACTATGGAGAAATGCTTTCTGTTCCATTATACGATTCTGCCCTCCTCTTGGCATCTCTGATTCTTTTGCTTCTGGTTCTGTTTTTCAACATTGTAGCGCAATTGGTGTTAATCAGAATTGAGAAAAGGATACGCTGATGGATAGACGAAAAATAGAAGAGAATATATTCAAAGCTATTATGATTACATCGACGGGCATAATTCTCTCAGGGCTTGTCTGTATCATAGCAACAATTGTTGTGAAAGGATTGCCTGCAATGAACATAGCAATGGTTACCCAAACCCCTAAAGGTGGTTTCTACTTGGGTAAGGAGGGTGGAATACTAAATGCAATAGTTGGTTCAACATATCTTGCTGTTGGAGCAACGTTGCTCTCAATCCTTATCAGCCTTCCTGTTGTTTTGTATCTGAACATATATGCAAAAAGGGGTTCACGATTTGTAAGTTTTGTTCGCTTTTCATTTGATGTTTTATGGGGTGTTCCATCAATTGTATACGGAGCCTTTGGTTTTACCATTATGCTTTATTTTGGACTAAGAACTTCACTTTTGGGTGGAATAATCGCGGTTTCTTTACTAATACTTCCAATTATGAGCAGAGCAATGGATGAGGTGGTAAGGATGGTGCCAGAGGAGCTTTTGGAAGCGTCGTATGCACTTGGTGCTTCAAAATTGGAGACAGCGTTAAGAGTAGTAATAAAACAAGCTTTCCCGGGAATCGTAACCGCAGTCCTGATTGCTTTTGGGCGAGGAATCGGGGATGCTGCTTCAGTGATTTTTACAGCCGGTTTTACTGATAGTATCCCTTACTCTTTATTTCGTCCCGTGGCTACATTACCGTTAGCTATATTCTATCAGTTGGGTACTCCCTTCCCGGAGGTTCAGGAACGTGCTTACGCGTCGGCACTGATACTTACCCTGGTTATTCTAATAGTAAGCATCAGTGTGAGAATAGCAAGCAGAAAATTTACCCGTAATGTGGTGAAATAAGATATGTAGTAGTCTATAATAGAGGAGGGAATATGGATTTTAAGACCCACATAAGCGTGCAAAATCTGAATGTATTTTATGGAAACGAGCAAGCACTGAAAGATGTAGTTGTAGACATACCTGACAAGAAGATTACTGTTATAATAGGTCCGTCTGGTTGTGGTAAGACAACACTCCTTAAATCATTTAATCGACTCATTGATTCCATTGATGGTGTTAGGTTTTCTGGTGAAGTGTTGGTTGATGGAGAAAACATTCTTGATCCAAAGATGGAAGTTACGCATATCAGGAAAAAGATGGGGCTCCTTTCCCAAAAACCCTATCCTCTACCGATGTCCATCTATGATAATATTGCGTATGGACCCAGGATACATGGAATAAGAAACAGGAAAAAATTGGATGGAATAGTTGAACACTATTTGAAAGAATCAAGCCTTTGGGATGAGGTTAAGGAAAGATTGAATGCACCTGCGTCAAGGCTTTCATTGGGTCAACAACAAAGGCTCTGTCTTGCACGGGGGCTTGCAGTTGAACCCGAAATTATACTGGGTGATGAACCAACATCGGCACTGGATCCGAAGTCGAGCCAGAGAATTGAGAGTAAATTTCTTCAATTGAAGAAGGATTATACTATTATTATTGTTACCCATATATTGCGACAGGCAAAAAGACTCGCTGATTATATAATTTATCTTTACTTGGGTGAGGTTGTAGAATGTGGCCCTGCAAATGAAATGTTGAACAATCCCAGAGACCCTCGAACGAAAGCCTATTTTTCGGGAGAAATAAGTTAAATTTAAACCAGAGTTATACCTAAAAAAGTTACAGTTAATCTTGACAACAACCTCGAAAAGTGTTACACTGTTAGCATTATGACAGGGATTGACGGTTTTCTCTTAATTCAGCTGGTTGACGAGGAGAGTGATGAGTAAAACGAAGATGCTGTCCAGTATTAAGTCAAGTTTCAGTATTTTTACAAAAAGTATTGGATTGAAGCTTATTATTTTCGTAGGAGTTATTCTCATTATCGCAATGGGTTTTCTTCTTTACAAAGTGATGAGTGAACAGAGGAGAGAACTTATCGATGAAGTAATAAAGGGCAATACACGCTTCAGCGAAACAGTGAGAAGGGCAACAAAATACGATATGTTAAAGGTAAGACGAGAGGCATTACATAGGACTATTAAAGATATAGGAGACCAGGAAGACATTGAATGGGTAAGGGTTTTTAATAAAGAGGGGATGATAATGTTTTCCACAAAGAAGGAAGAAATAGGGGAGATAGTAGATATGAAGACAGAAGCCTGCTACGCCTGTCATTCAGCAGAAAAACCCTTGGAGAGATTACCGGGTAAAAAGAGATGGAGAATCTTTTCACTGGGGGAAACCCATAGAATCCTTGGAATGGTAACGCCCATATACAATGAGAGAGAATGTTATATTGCTGCCTGCCATGCACACCCTGAGACTAAGAAAGTGCTCGGTGTTATCGACATTGCAGTATCTCTTACTGGAATCAATAAGGACTTAGTTAAGGTTCGAAATCGAATGGTACTTATTTTTGTTGTAACAATTTTTTTATTACTTTCTCTTATAGTTTTGCTTATAAATAAATTTGTTAATCTCCCGGTAAAGAGATTACTAGATGGAACAAAAAAGATTGCAGAGGGAGATATGGAATACAAAATTCCTGTATCCTCAAATGACGAAATTGGTGTGCTAACAGAATCTTTTAATAGAATGACTGAAAGTCTTGCCAAGGCTGAGAATAAACTGAAGGAGTGGGGGAAAACGCTTGAAGTAAAGGTTGAGGAGAGGACGAAAGAACTTGAGACTGCTCAAAAACAACTGCTCCAATCCGAGAAACTTGCTTCTTTAGGAAAGATGGCGGCAGGAGTCGCCCATGAAATAAATAATCCGCTTACAGCTGTTTTAACATTTTCCAAACTTTTACTGGATGACCTGGATAAAAATGACCCAAGATGTGAAGACCTACAGACAATAGTGGATGAAACTCTTAGATGTCGTGATATAGTTAGAGGTTTACTGGATTTTTCCCGTGAAACAAAATCTATGAAGAAATCAGCAGATATAAATCTCATTATAGAAAGTACGCTCTTCCTTCTCGAGCATCAGGCTGTTTTCCAGGATATTGAGGTTGTTAAAAATCTCAGTGATAATCTACCACAGATTTCTATTGATGCGAGTCAGATTAAACAAGTTTTTATGAATATGTTTCTGAATGCTGCAGAGGCAATGTCTGGTCGTGGAACCCTCAATATAACTACAACATTTGACGAAGATAAATTCATTGTCATAAAAATAAAAGATACAGGGTGTGGAATATCAGAAAAAAACATAAGCAAACTCTTTGACCCATTCTTTAGTACAAAAAAGGTTGGTGAAGGAACAGGACTTGGCCTATCAGTAACCTACGGAATTATTAAAGCTCACAATGGCAGTATCGATGTGAAAAGTAAAGTCGGGAAAGGGACGGACTTTATAGTCAGGTTGCCTATTCAACCATTAAGATTCGAGGAGAAATAGGTGGAGCCTTCGCGAATACTTGTTATTGACGATGAAATCGTAGTTTGCAGGAGTGTTAAGAAAATCCTTGAGAAGAAAGGTTATAAGGTGGATATGATTCAAAGCGGAAAAGATGCGTTATGTTTGATTGATAGGGAGAGGTTTGACCTACTAATAGTGGATCTCAAAATGCCAGAAATGGATGGGATAGAGGTTCTAAAAAAGGTAAAGGAGAAGTATTCCGAGATTACTGTCTTAATGATTACTGGTTATGCAACAGTTGAAACCGCAGTAAAGGCTATGAAAATGGGTGCATTTGATTATGTCTCCAAGCCTTTCTTGCCAGACGAACTTTTAATTATCGTCGATAAGGCGCTGCAGGCAAAGAGATTAAAAATGGAGAATCTTCTACTCAAAAAAAGGCTCAAGGGTGGGAAATTTCCTGAAATTATTGGTAATAGCAGGAAAATGCTCGATGTTTTTGAACTAACTGAGAAGGTTGCCTCAAGCTCAGCTACCGTGTTAATTACGGGTGAGAGTGGTACCGGAAAAGAGCTTGTTGCAAGAGCAATCCATAATTTGAGTAAAAGGAGTGAGAAAAAATTTGTGCCTGTAGATTGTGGTGCTTTTTCCTCTGAGCTTCTGAAAAGTGAACTTTTCGGTCATATTAAAGGCTCTTTTACTGGAGCGGTATCTACAAAAAAGGGGCTGCTTGAAATTGCTAATGGTGGAACGATATTTTTTGATGAGATAGCAAATATGGACCTGGAAATACAGAGTAAAATATTGCGGGTTCTGCAGGAAAGGGAATTCGTTCCTTTAGGTGGAACAGAGTCACGAAAGGTAAATGTTAGGCTTGTTTCAGCAACAAACAGGGATCTGAAGAAGATGGTAGAAGAAGAGAAGTTCAGAGAAGACCTTTTTTATAGAATCTATGTTGTTCCTATCCATATTCCTCCACTCAGGGAAAGGAAGGAGGATATTCCTTCTCTTGTATACTATTTCCTTGAGAAATACTCACCTACTAAAGAAAAGCGAGGAGACATTTCTTCCGATGCTTTGAAAAAACTCATAGATTTTGATTGGCCTGGAAATGTTAGACAACTTGAAAATACTATACAGAGAGTGCTCATACTTTCAGAGGGGGAAACAATTGAAGCAAAACATATTCCTATTACTTCCAGGACAGTTGAACCTCCTTCTCCCCACTATATCCCAGAAACAAATGAAGAACTTAAAGAGATGAAAAAGGAGTTAAGACAGGAGGCTGTTGAGCGGCTTGATAGAAATTTTGTTATTCAAGCACTAAACAGGAACGATTGGAATATTACTAAATCAGCAATTTCTGTAGGTATACAGAGAACGAATTTCCATACCCTTATGCGGAAATACCACATAAAAAAGAAATAAATGCGCTTAGAAAATTATCTGGTCTTCTAATGCGATAAAAGTATAAAACATAAAGACACGTATATAAAAATATACACCCTTAATTTTCACTCCCATTATAATTTCTATGTAAACATTAGGATGTGAGACTAAAGTTTTAAGCCCCAATAAATAAAGAGTAACTAATAAATTTTTATTCCCTTTTCCCATTTTTGTTCCGAAATCTACGGTCTTATATATTAGAAATCGATATTCCTTTATGTATTGAATTTTTATACATATTTCAGTAGTTTTCAAAAACGGTTTTTCTTCATATCTTATAAGTGAAATAATAGAATAACTTAAATAAATTTGTTAATTTTTTCACAATGTGGCATAGTTTTTGCATTTACAATAAAGTGAAATGAAAAAAGGAGGTATAAAGATGAAACAGGAACCAACCAAAAGAGAGAAATCAGTACTCGTTGTAGATGATGAGGCTACAGTTTGCAAGAGTGTGAGGAGGATATTGGAAAGGGAAAAACTCGAAGTGGATGAGGCATTGACTGGAAAAGAGGCATTCGATAAGTTGGATAAGAAAGCCTATGGTGTGGTTATCACAGATATGATGATGCCAGGCATTGGTGGAATGGATCTGATTAGGAGGGTTAATGAGAAGTATCCTGAAATCAGTGTGATAATGATTACAGGCTATGCGACAGTAAAAACAGCTGTTCAAGCAATAAAGTTAGGTGCCTTTGATTACATTCCAAAGCCTTTTACTCCCGAGGAGCTAACTGGCGTTACCTTACGGGCTATAGAGAGGATGAAAGTCTACCTTGAGGAAGGGAAAAAGGAGAAAAAGGAATTCAAGGGAGTTAGAGGTGGATATTATATACGAGAGCACTCATGGGCATTGCCTGAGGCTGATGGGACTGTAAGAATAGGCGTGGATGAGATGTTCTTGAGAACAACAGGTGACATAATAAATGTTGACCTTCCTTTTGAAGGAGATATCCTTGAGCAGGGAAAGGTTTTGGCTCGGGTCACAAGTCATGGATTAAAAATCCATAAAATCTGGTCGCCTATCAGTGGAAAAGTGGTTGAGGTTAATGAAGAACTAAATAAAGACTCTTCTTCCATTTATAGTAATGGATGGTTGGTAAGAGTCAAGCCACTCGACCTTGAAGAAGAAGTAAAAAATCTTGTATTCGTAGAATAGTTAGAGCCCAAGAACAGTTCTGCAAAAATGGTATGAATAAATATCAAAGTTCAACAGTTAAAATCCGACTTCACCCCGTTAGATGGAGAAACTTGTCTAACGGGGTAAGCCCCCCTTCAGTAAAAGGGGACTTAGGGGGAGGCTGTAATTTAGTAAAGGTGGCTTATTTTGAAAAATGCACCCCATACTCAACTCCCCCCTTTGAAAAAGGGGGATAGGGGGATTTATAGGAAGGTGAAATATGGCATCTATTTTAATTGTAGATGATGAGTTGATTATCTGTAAAAGCTGTAAAAAGATACTAGAACGGTCTAATCACATAGTTGATTATGTTCTCACAGGTAAAGAGGCTCTAAAAAGCGTTCAAGAAAAAAAATACGAAGTAGTCATAACAGACCTAAAGATGCCGGAGATTAATGGAATGGAGTTATTAGAATCTGTGAAAAAGAAGTGGGGGAACGTAGATGTAATTATGATAACGGGTTATGCGACAATAGACACTGCTGTGCAGGCAATGAAACTCGGAGCTTATGACTACATTCCAAAACCTTTTACACCCGAAGAGTTGCAGAGTGTTGTCTTGAGGCTGTTGGAGAAAAGAAAGGTTATCGAGGAGGAAAGGTTAGCAGAAGAGAGAGACCTGATACGGTTTGAGTATACAATGCCCGGTGACCTCTATTATTTACCTGAGCACGCCTGGGTTAAGATTGAAAATAGCAACCTTGTTAGGGTTGGTATAGATGATGTATTTATAAGGAGCATTGGGGGAATCATAGAGATAAAACCACCAGCAAAGGGTGAGACACTTGAGCAAGGGAAATTATGTGCTGAAGTTAAGGATACGAGAGGGAACATACACAAAATGTGGTCTCCTGTTTCAGGTGAGGTGCTCGAAATCAACCAGGATGTTACCAATGACTACTCCGTTGTAAAAATTGACCCTTACGGGTCAGGATGGCTTTTGAGAATAATACCCTCTCATTTGGGAGCGGATTTAAAAAATCTTATCCATGGGACACCACTCGTGAAATGGTGGCTTGAAAAAGAACTTGTTCAGGGAAGAAAGGTAAAATATGTTATGGCAGAGGGTCTGGATTCTAATTTTAAGTATGAAATTGCAAGGCAGCCGGGTGGAGAAAACATAACACACTGTTTCCAATGCGGCACCTGCACTGCTTCCTGCCCTGTTAGAGCAATTGATGAAAGATATAACCCACGAAAGATTATCAGGATGGCGTTATTGGGAATGAAGGGTAGGGTATTATCGAGTAAATTCATCTGGCTTTGCTCCTCCTGTTACTCCTGTTACGAACGGTGTCCCCAGGATGTTAGACTTACCAATGTGATGAGTGCCATCAGTAATATTGCTGTTAGAGAGGGTTATATCCATCCACTTTACATAAACTCATCAGAAATTCTCAAGAATCACGGTAGATTATATGAGGTGAGCGAATTTGACAATAAGCTCAGAGCAAGGTCAGGTTTACCTTCACTCCAAGAAGACCATGAGACTGTTAAAAAGATATTAGAGATTACAAATGTGGATACCTTCATCAAAAGGAGTAGGAAATGAGATTTGCATTGTATTTAGGATGCACTGTTCCGATAAGAACACCAAATTATGAGATTTCCGCAAGGAAAATAGCTGAAAAAATAGGTATTGAATTTGTGGACATTCCTGAATTTACCTGCTGTGGTTTTCCAGTAAAACCGATGAGCACAAATGCAACAATGCTTATGGCTGCATATAATCTCGCACTTGCGGAAGAGAAAGGTTTGGATATATGTACACTTTGTAGCGCTTGCACTTCTACTCTTACCGACGTAGTGTATAAACTTAATAAAGATGATGGTCTTAAAAAAGAAATAAATTCACAACTTGAAAAGATTGGAAAGAGATATCAAGGAAAAGTAAAGGTAAGGCACTTCGCAAGAATACTCTATGAGAATGTTGGAATAGAAAGATTGAAAAAATTGGTAAAGATTCCACTTAATGGGTTTAAGTTTGCTGCCCACTATGGTTGTCACTATCTTAAACCAAGTGAGATATATGATGGTTTTGATAATCCCGAAAGACCTGTTTCACTTGACAAGATGATTAAAATCACAGGTGCTCAAAGCGTTGACTTTGATGAAAAAAATCTCTGCTGTGGAGGTGGTATTCTCGGTATTGATGAAAATGTTGCATTAAGAATGGCAAGGGAAAAACTTGAAAATATCGAAAGTGCCGATGCAATGGTCCTTATCTGTCCATTTTGCAGCGTAATGTATGAAGCAAACCAGAGACAAATCAACAAACGTTTCTCAAGCGACATAAATCTCCCGGTTCTATTTCTGCCACAGATACTTGGTCTTTCAATAGGTATTCCAGAGGAAGAGCTGGGATTCAGATTCAATAAGGTAAAAACAAAAAGTCTTCTTGAAAGATTGAAGCACTCGAACAAGGAAGAAGTGATAGAAAGAGCTTGAAAAGCTCGAAAGAAATTATAACTATAAGAGGGCAGACGAATGAACATGAAATCGGAGATAACGGGAGGAAAGAATGTCTGAAGAAGGGAAAAGAAATCCTGTAGGTGCTGTAATGGTCGTAGGGGGAGGTATCGGCGGGATGCAGGCTTCTCTTGACCTTGCAGCAAATGGGTTCAAGGTATATCTTATTGATAATAAGCCTGCAATAGGTGGTATTATGGCACAGCTCGATAAAACCTTCCCTACAAACGATTGTGCTATGTGTATTATGTCTCCGAAATTAGTTGCTTGCGGCAGACATAAGGACATAGAATTAATTGCATATACGGATATACTTGGAATAGAAGGCAAACCAGGAAATTTTACTGTTCATCTAAAGAAACTTCCCAGGTATATTGACTTAAGCAAGTGTACCGGTTGCTCGGAATGTATTGAAAAATGTCCAGTTGAGATTATAAATGAGTTCGAGCAAGGGCTTAATACAAGGAAAGCTATCTATAAGCTTTACCCTCAAGCAATTCCAAACGCCGTAGCAATTGAAAAGACGGGCACTTCGCCCTGCACCATTGCCTGCCCTGCTGGCATTGCTGTTCAGGGTTATATTGCACTCACTTCACAAGGGAAATTCAAAGAAGCACTGGAAGTGATTAGAGAAAGGATGCCTTTCCCTTCGGTATGTGGCAGGGTATGTCACCATCCTTGTGAAGAAAAGTGTAACAGGGATGAGATTGACGAACCTCTTGCTATACGTCCGATAAAACGATTTCTTGCTGATTGGTGTCGTTCACACAAGGAAGAACAACCAGAGCCTGTTGTCGCCGAAAGAAATGAATCAATTGCAATAGTTGGTGCGGGTCCTGCTGGTCTCACAGCCGCACAAGACCTCCATCTGATGGGTTATCCTGTAACGGTATTCGAAAGTTCGGATAAGGTTGGAGGTATGTTGTTGAGCACGATACCTTGCTATAGACTTCCCGAAGACGCAGCACAATATGATATAGACAGGATTCTTGCCAATGGGATACAACTAAAAACTGGCATCAATATAGGGACAGACGTATCGCTCGATGAATTAAAAAAAGATTATAAAGCAATTTTCGTTGCTATCGGTGCTCAAAATGCAAAGAAATTAAGAATAGATGGAGTAGAAAGCAAAGGAGTTCTTTATGGTATTCCCTTTCTGAAGAACATCAAGTCTGGAAAAATCAAAATTTCCAAAAAAAGAATAATCGTGATTGGCGGAGGAAACGTTGCCACCGATTGTGCACGTTCGGCACTTCGTCTTGGCGCAAAGAGCGTTGACCTGGTTTGCCTTGAGACAAGAGACTTGAGTTCCAAGGATAGAATGCCTGCTCACGAATGGGAAATTGTGGAAGCCGAAGAGGAAGGTGTAAGAATTCATGGGAGTTGGGGTCCCAAAGAGATTTTATCGAAGGATGGCAATGTTACCGCACTTAAAGTTGTAAAGTGTACCTCTGTTTACGAAGGAGATAATAAAATATTCAGTCCCAAATTCGATGAAAGCAAAGTTGAAAAAATAGATGGCGAAATTGTAATCATAGCCATTGGACAGGAGCCAGATTTTGAAGGATTTGACTCTCTGGAAAAGAACCCATGGAAAACATTCAAGGTAGATACAATTACGCTTGAGACAAGTGCAAAGGGAATATTTGCCGGTGGCGATGTCGCCTCAGGTCCTGCTTCCGTAGTTGAAGCAGTTGCTCAGGCACACGAAGCAGCGATATCGATTGACCGATACATAAATGGAAAAAATATTAAGCAGGGAAGGGAAAAGACCTTTGAGGAGGCGAAACTTCCGGAAAGGGAGATTGAGACAAAAAAGAGGCAGGAATTACATAAAAGAGACCCGTTACTGAGGATTAAAGATTTCGTCGAAGTTGAATTGGGCTATGAGGACGAGAGGATTGCAATCGAAGAAGCGAAAAGATGTCTTGATTGCGGCACCTGCTCACTCTGTTTACAATGTCTGGTTTCCTGTGAAGCAGACGCAATCGTGCATGATATGGTTGCTCTTGATATAGATATAAATGTCGGCGCTGTAATACTTACCCCAGGTGTAGAGGTTTTTAAACCGGAGCTCACACCACAATATGGTTATGGTGTTTACCCTAATGTTGTGACAAGTGTTCAATATGAGCGGATTCTTAGTGCCTCAGGTCCATTTGAAGGACATATAGAGAGACCATCAGATGGGAAACTACCTAAAAGGATAGCATGGCTTTCCTGTATAGGCTCAAGGGATTCAAAAATTGGAAATGATTACTGTTCCAGTGTATGCTGTATGTATTCAACGAAAGAAGCTTTGATAACACAAGAACACGTTCCGGGAACGGAAACCACTATTTTCTTTATGGACCAGAGGGCTTATGGAAAGGATTTTGATAGATATTACGAGAAGGCAAAAAAGGTTGGAGTTAGGTATATCCGTTCAAGGAATGCTGAGGTAAGGGAAGATAAAAAAACGCACAATCTCATATTGAAATATGAACATGAAAACGGCGAATTGAGAGAAGAGGAATTCGACCTTGTTGTTCTTTCGCTGGGATTTGCTCCCTCCAATGGTTCTGTTGAGCTTGCAAAACGGATGGGAATAGCCTTGAATGAGTATAAATTTGCAAAGACAAAGGAATTGAGCCCTCTTGAAACCTCAAAACAAGGAATGTTCGTTGCGGGAAGTTTCCAGGGGCCCAAGGATATTCCGGAGACTGTTATGCAGGCAACAGGCGCAGCTGCAATGGTTGAATCCCTTCTTATGAAGGCTCGCTGGAATATGATTAAAAAGGTTGAGCTCCCTCCAGAGAAGGATGTATCGGGTCAAGAACCGCGAATCGGTGTGTTTATATGCAGATGCGGCATAAACATAGGCGCCTATGTGAATGTTCCAGAGGTGGTAGAATACGCAAAGGCATTACCAGATGTAGTATATTCGGAGGAGAATCTTTTTACCTGTTCGCAGGATACCCAGCAAAAGATAAAGAGTATGATAGAGGAACATGACCTCAATAGAGTTATTGTTGCGTCCTGTACTCCCAGAACCCATGAGCCACTTTTCCAGGAGACTATCAGAGAAGCAGGATTAAACCCCCATCTTTTTGAAATGGCAAATATAAGGGACCAGTGTTCCTGGATACATATGAAAGAGCCAGAGGAAGCAACTCGTAAAGCTAAAGACCTTGTAAGGATGGCAGTGGCAAAGGCAAGATTTTTAGAGTCCCTTGAATCGATAGCAATTGATGTTACACAAAAGGCACTTGTCATAGGAGGGGGAATAGCCGGAATGGTTTCTTCTTTGAGAATAGCAGAAGAAGGATACGAGGTATTTTTAATAGAAAAGGAAGGGGTTCTGGGTGGAAACGCAAGAAGGATTTTTTATACCTTACAGGGAGAGGACGTACAGAAATATTTAAAAGACCTGGAGAGAAAATTAAAGAAAAATCCTCTTGTCCATGTCTTTCTTAATTCGACCATTCAAGAGATAGATGGGTATGTTGGCAACTATAAAACGACAATAAAGACCAAAGACCAGAGACTAAAGACTGAAACCCAAAAAACATTGGAGCATGGTGTGGTCATTGTAGCTACAGGTGCAGAGGAAGAGAAAACAGACAGATACTTTTACGGAAAGGATGAAAGGGTTGTTGCAAATCTTGAATTGGAAGAGATGGTCGGAAAGTCTTTCTGCCCCGATCTTAATCATAGAAATATTGTTTTTATTCAGTGTGTAGGTTCAAGAAACGATGAGCATCCATACTGCAGCCGTATCTGTTGTGGTGAGTCTATCAAGAATGCACTTAAATTGAAAGAGAAATTTCCGGATTCCAACATAGTGGTACTTTACCGGGATATGAGAACTTATGGGTTTAAAGAGAAATATTATGAAGAGGCCCGAACAAAGGGTGTCATTTTCATAAGATATGAAGAATGGAATATGCCAGAAGCGATAAAAAGCAATGGAAATATCTTCATAGGTGTGAGAGACCAGACTATTGGTGAGGATATTATTCTTAAGCCGGATATGGTTGTTGTTACTCCCTGCATAGTTCCAAGGAAGGATAATGAAGAACTGGCAAAGATGTTAAAGGTACCCCGAAATGAAGACGGATTTTTCCTTGAGGCGCATGTAAAATTAAGACCTGTTGACTTTGCTACAGAAGGTGTTTTTCTCGCTGGTATGGCTCACTCACCAAAGTATGTCGACGAGACTATTGCTCAAGCAAATGCAGCTGTATCCCGTGCTTGCACGATAATATCGAAGGATAAATATATAGCTGAAGCCAAGATTGCCAAAGTCGACGAGGAAATATGCGACGGTTGTGGAATATGTAGGGTAGTATGTGAATTTGAAGCCATAGAGATGGTAAGGGTTCAAGAAGACGGAAGAGAAAAGGTAAAGGCACAGGTGAGAGAGGCATTGTGTAAGGGTTGTGGCTCTTGCGCTGGCAGCTGTCCTGAGGGTGCTATACAGCAGAAGGGTTTTAATTCCAAACAGATTTTGGCAATGGTTAATTCCTTTCTTGAGAAAGAACCTGTTATGGTATATGAAGGAGGAGAGAGTGGATACTAATGCTTTCAAACCAAAAGTTCTTGTTTTTACTTGCAATTGGTGTTCCTATGCTGGTGCTGATTTAGCGGGTGTTTCAAGACTCCAGATTAAACCATATTTTAGGGTCATAAGAACTATGTGTTCGGGAAGGGTTAATCCAGAACTGGTTCTTGAAGCGCTTGCGAAGGGAGCTGATGGTGTACTGGTCTTAGGTTGCCATTTGGGTGATTGCCACTATATAACCGGCAATCACAGGGCGATAAAGAGAATGGCAATGCTGCGGAAATTACTGGAACATTTTGGAATAAGTTCTCTGAGGGTGAAACTTGATTTTGTTTCTGCCGGAGAAGCACAGAGGTTTCAGAGCGTTGTAAGTAACTTCATTGATGGAATAATAGCATTGGGACCAAATCCATTAAAGTGAGGGAAATATATGAAGGATAAGTTAAGGAAAATTATAGATGAGTGGTTGGAAACGAAAAAAGTGGATGGTGTGGTTGGTCTTACGGAGGAGAAAGAGAACATAAAACCACATCTTTTCCAGAAGGGTGATACTTCATTTATTGCATTGACTCCCAAATATCCTCTTGCTTCTGTAATGATGCTCTTACAGGAGCATTACCCGGAAAAGCGATTTGGCATTATTGCAAGGGAGTGTGATATAAGGGCAATGGTGGAATTACATAAAAGAGAGAAGAAAATAGATATAGAAAGAGTGGATATTATTGGCATTGCCTGCACAAAGAAGGAAGTAGAGGAATGTGCTTGTGATTTTCCTTATCCTCATATGGCAGAAGTGATAGTTGGAGAGAAGATAGAGATAGAGACAAAGAATTTATCGGTTGATAGACTATTAAATATGGAACTCAACGAAAGGCTCTTTTTCTGGAAATACCAGTTTGACAAATGTATGAAATGTTATGGTTGCCGAAATGCCTGTCCCTTATGTATCTGTTCCGAGTGTGTTCTAGAGGATGATTTGTGGGTGAAAGGCGGTAGGATTCCCCCTCCTTTTCCACTTTTTCATTTGATAAGGGCAGTCCATACGTCTGGACGCTGCATTGGTTGTGGTGAATGTGAGAAAGCCTGTCCAATGGATATTCCTCTAACTACTCTATATACACTTTTGCGGAATAATGTAAAGGAACTGTTTGATTACAATGCAGGAATAGAATTGGATAAAGAGATTCCGTTGTTGACCACGCTTGATGAAACCCCAATGAAGGAGGAAGGATGAATTACAGTAATGTTCTTACAACTTGTCCTTATTGCGGAGCCGGATGTAATTTATATCTTGAAGTGTTGGATGGCAAAGTTGTGGGCACTCTGCCCTGTAAGACGGATATTATTAGCGAGGGAAAACTATGTATAAAAGGGTGGAATGCTCATAGTTTCATCAACCATCCAGACAGGTTAACAAAACCTCTCGTTAAAAAGGATGGAAAGTTTCATGAAACCAAATGGGAAGAAGCTCTAAGGTCAGTAGCGGACAATCTTACAAAAATCAAGGGAAAATATGGGCCCAATAGTATTGCTTTGCTTTCATCAGCAAAGTGCACAAATGAAGAAAACTACCTTGTGCAAAAATTCGCCCGTTCAGTTATTGGCACAAACAATGTAGATCATTGTGCCCGTCTCTGACATAGCCCAACTGTGGCCGGTCTGGTCGCGGCATTCGGAAGTGGTGCAATGACAAATTCCATCCCTGAACTTGAGGATGCTAAATGTATACTCATAACAGGTTCTAACACCATGGAAGCACATCCATTAATTGCAAGAAGAATTATGCGGGCTAAAGAAAAGGGTGCGAAGGTAATCGTTGTTGACCCTCGACGAATTCCCATTGTCCATTTTGCCGATATGCATCTCAGACCACGCCCTGGGACTGATGTCGCATGGATTAATGGTTTTATGAATGTAATCATAAGTCGGGGGTTGCAGGATAGAGATTTTATCAACCAGAGGACTGAAAATTATGAGGAGTTAAAAAAGGTTGTGGAGCAATACACACCTGAAAAGGTCGAGCAAATTACAGGAATACCTGAGGCAAAACTGGAGGAAGCAGCAACAGTTTATGCAAAATCTGAGTGTTCCGCAATCGTCTATGCAATGGGAATTACGCAACATACAACTGGGGTAGACAATGTGAAATCCTGTGCAAACCTTGCAATGCTCACAGGAAATGTAGGAAAACCTTCAACAGGGGTCAACCCGCTGAGAGGACAGAATAATGTTCAGGGTGCATGTGACCTTGGAGCGCTGCCTAATGTTTATCCCGGATATCAGAAGGTTGCCCTTCCAGAGATGGAGGAAAAGTTCAAAAAGGTCTGGGGAAATACGGCAGGAACCAAGGTTGGACTTACAATCCCTGATATGTTAGCTGCTGCCCAGAAAGGTGAGCTGAAGGCAATGTACATAATGGGTGAGAATCCTATGCTGTCTGATCCTGACATAAATCACGTGAAAAAATCATTTGAAAGCCTTGATTTTCTTGTTGTTCAGGACATATTTTTATCAGAGACTGCTGAGTTGGCAGATGTTGTTCTACCTGGTGCTTCCTATGCTGAAAAGGATGGGACTTTCACTTCAACGGACAGACGGGTAAGAAGGATTAGAAAAGCCATAGAACCTATAGGAGAAAGCCGGGCTGACTGGCGCATTATATGTGAACTTGCCAAACTTATGGGAAGCAAAGTATTCGATTTCAATTCACCTGCTGAGATAATGGATGAAATAGCTCAACTTACTCCTATTTATGGGGGCATTTCATATGATAGATTAGAGGAGATCAAGGATGGTTTGTGCTGGCCCTGTCCATCCAAGGAACATCCTGGGACACCTTATTTACACAAGGATAAGTTTTCCAAGGGAAGGGGTAGTTTTTCACCACTCGAATTTGCCGAGGCAAAGGAGTTACCGGATGAAGAATATCCACTTCTCTTGACAACAGGACGAAACATGTTTCATTGGCATACCGGAACGATGACGCGACGCACAGCCAAGCTGGACAAAGAGTTAAAGACAGGTTATATGGAAATCAACCCAATTGATGCTCAGAAAATGGGCATAAAAGATGGAGAAATGGTTCAGGTGAAGAGTAGGAGGGGTGAAATAGACATAAGCGCACGCATTAATGAAGTAGTTCCTGAAAAGGTGGTTTTCATTCCTTTTCATTTTCGAGAATGTGCAGCAAATATTCTTACTAATCCTGTATATGACCCTCAGGCAAAGATTCCTGAGTACAAGGTCTGTGCAGTAAACATAGAAAAGAAAGGAGGTAGCCAGTGAGTTGCAAGCCTATAGAGATAGTACAAACTTGTGGAGTGGCTGGTGTTTACAAAACAAAACTCCCTGTTTCGAATTTGCTACTAAGAGGTTTTATGGCTGGTCTCTACATTGCTGTTGGAGGGGCTTTAGCAACAATGTGCGCTACCGGAGTTGCAGACAAGTTAGGACCCGGGATAAAATCCCTTATCGCTGGATCGGTCTTCCCCGTAGGGCTCATTGCAATAGTACTCACGGGTATGGAATTATTTACTGGTGATTGTATGTTAGTCCCTATGGCGTCCTTACAAAGAAAGGCAGTTTGGAGTAAGGTGTTGTACGTGTGGTTCTGGGTATATATAGGAAACTTTGTAGGTTCGCTTTTTTGGGCATACCTGATGGTTGTAGGACCATTCAGCAATGGAGGTGTAGGATTGAGTGTTTACGGTCAAACAGCAATTGCAATAGCCGAAGCAAAAATATTGCCATATCAGGCAGCGGGAGGAATAGGTCTATGGTCAGCATTTATGAAGGGTATAGGATGTAACCTTCTTGTAAACCTTGCTATTTTACTTGCATTTTCCTCCAAGAACATGATAGGGAAGTTCTTTGGTATCTGGTTCCCAATAATGGCATTTGTTTCCTCTGGTTTTGAACACTGTATAGCAAATATGTTTTTCATACCAGCAGGTATATGGGCAGGTGCAAATGTTACATGGGGTCAGTTCTTTGTCTGGAACCTCATTCCTGTTACAATAGGGAATATTGTTGGAGGTTTACTCTTCATAGGTGTTGTTTATTTCCTCATGTTCAGGAAGGAACTTCAAAAGGTATAGTTTTGGAAAGAAATAGAGGGTAATGAAATATGATTCCCGATTTCATCACCCTCTATTCATGTTCTATCATGCTGAATTTATTTCAGCATCTCGTTGTACCTGGTTATCATCCACTCTTTCTCTGTCATATGGCATTGTTTATTCATAGAGTCATATTAACTTTGATTCTGAAACAAGTTCAGAATGACACAATATATAATGCGTATGCTATTGATATGTTTTATATGTAGTTCTCACCTTATATGCTGAACCATCTTCCATTATATGGTTGGGCAGTCAATATGAGAAATAACCAGTTCTTTTAAAATAGTTTGTGAAGAAATTCACTTTTTAACCTGAAAATTAGGAAGTTTCTAACACTTTTGAAAAAGGGGGTATTTTGTCAATGTATAAGAAGGCTATGACGACAGCGGAATTGCTCAAGAAAGCAGAAAAGCCAAACGAGGATGTTATGAAGCTGCATCTATTCTATCAGGGTAAGATTGAGATTGCGCTCAAGGCACCTGTGAGGAATTTAGATGACTTTGCTATACGGAAGTTGAGTTTTAAAAGTATACTACTTTCCCGCAGTATTCACACCTAATGTGAGTCATTCCTTTGACAATTGGTTTGGTGAAACTTGCTCCGCAGGCAGGACATTTGTCTATCTTCGGAAGCGTTTTTTCTTCTGTTTTCGTTCCTTCATCTGTGATTGTTTTGGAGATGCCGCCGCTTATAACCGAATCAAGAACATCATCTATTTCCTTGGAATCTACATTTGTTCTAAAGGTTGCTTCCCTTATTTTAGCTCCATGCTCAAAATCCAGATGTAGCATTTCCTTTCTTGCGAGAAAGAAACCCTTTTCACTGTCTTTGGATGAGACAATTAAACCTATGGGTTCATCAATAAGTAATTCTTGCCTGCGTTCCTTTTTTGTTACCACAAGAAATCGCCTCGATACAACAACATCTTCATTTTGCTCAAATCTGAATCTCTTATCGGTCAGAAAAATCATACCCTTCGGTCCCTTTTTTCCTTCTTTTAGATACTGTGCACTCCAGGCGTCTACAGGGCTTTCTCCTTCCAGTAACTTAAAAGAAGCTTTTTCAATCTGCTCGAAACCATTATCAATTCTCTTTATCCTTTTGTCCAATGTATTTAATTTTTCTTCCATAGGTTGAATTATTGCTTTCAACTTATTATCTGCATCCTTAATCAATGATTTAATGGGAGAAATTCTTGATTCCACCGAATCGATGTGCGAATAGTAATTTGCAGGATTCGTTTCAAAATCCGAACGCATGGAACTTATTTCAGACACCATCTGGTCCAAAGTAAATGAGTGGATGTTTGCTATATTATTTGATTCTGTTTGAATGCTTGTCTTAATTCGCGGCAATTCTCCCTTATAGTCGATTACCATTTTCTCCCATTCTTTACCGTAGACAAAACCTTTCTGCCGTACAGTTCTTATCCCATTCTCGATACCATTCAGTTTTTTTTCAATGTCCCGAATATTGCCGAAAACATCGTCAAAAAGATATTTCCTTTTCAGATCCGTTATGTCATTTTGAATTGAAGACAGTTTTGATCTGTAATTCCCAACTTTTTCTTCGTCTCTGTGATACATAGACCCTCCTTTGTATTTTAATTATTTTAACACAAAGATGAGGAAAATTCAATTACTTTTTAAAACAATTTTCAAAAATCTGTTGACATTTGAAAAAAGTTTATTATAATAAGAATATATGATAAAGATTTATCTCAAGATTGTTGCATTTTCACTATGTTTGCTGTTAATGCTCCAATTGCAATCTCAGTGAAGACTATGCTAACCACTTTAGGAGGATAGTTCAATGATAACCGTAAAAAAGATTGAGAAATTGATGAAAATCTCTTCTGAAAAATATCCAATTCTTAGTCTATACTTAGGGATGAGCCCGGCGATTAGTTCTCAGAAACAATATAAAACTCTTGCAAAAAGCCTTATAAAGCAAGGCACATCCAATCTTTCCAAATTCGATGATAGCCAGAGGAACCTGATAGCCAAAGATTGTCAGAAACTCAGCAATTTCATAGAGTATGAGTTTGAACGCAAATCACAATCAATTGCAGTATTTTCATCAACAGGATTGGGTCTGTGGCAGGTGCATCCTCTGCCAAGACGAGTTAAAAGTAGATTTGTTATTGATATAGACCCGTATACAAGACCGCTTGTCAGATTTCTTGATGAAAACGAAAAATACTTTATTGCCTACGTAGACAGTAAGAGGGCAAGATTATTTAGTATATATACCGGAGTAATGAATGAAAGGAATGAGATTTTAGATGAAGAAGTGCCTGGGAAACACAAACAGGGAGGATGGTCTCAATCAAGATTCCAAAGACACATTAAGAATCGGTCTGCAAAACACTTAAAGAATATAAGCGATATTATACATGAACTTTACAAGGTAGAAAAGTTTGACCATTTAATAATAGGAGGTTCCCTCGAAGCCCTTCATTCATTCAGACATATGTTGCACAGTTCTTTGCAGAAAATCATAGTGGCACAGGTTCAGGGAAGTCTGGATGATTCAGTAGGCGAAATCTACTCATCGGCTGAAAAAATCATTGACAGCTTCGAAACCAAGCAGTCTAAGAAATATCTCAACCTATTTTTCGATAGAAAGGGGAAGAAGCATCTTGCTTCAAGCGGCTTTTCGGACATAGTTAGAATGTTAAGGCAGGCGAGAATTCATACATTACTGGTTAAAACGAATCTGGTTGTCCCAGGTTTCCGCTGTTCTAATTGTGAGGCACCGTATCTAAAACAAATTTCAAAGTGTGATTTTTGTGGTAAAAAGGTGGTTAAGGTTCCCGACATAATCGATGAAATCATAGAAAATGTGTGGGATCAGAATGGTGAAGTGAAATTCATTAAAACAAGCAAGGAACTTGATAAATTGGGGGGCATCGCAGCACTTCTGCGATGGTAAAATTGAAAGGGCATCAATACTATTCCCCCTTTGAAAAAGGGCTTAGGGGGATTTATATAAAGCAAGAAAAATATAAGGAGGAGTAATAATGAAAAGATTTTTATTGATTTCTATGTTCTTGATTTTTTCTATTGCATTTGTTCATTCTTTTGAGTCTGTTGCAACGACCGATAATGCATTATCAACAATCGTAAACCCGGCAGGTTTGGGCTTTAGTAGAACTTTTGAAGGTTTTCTCATTTCTCCTTTTGACACATTTGGTGCGGTAAATGAGAATCAACTCTTCTTCAGGGCAGGTGGAATTGGATTTTCAAGCCAGTTTTCGGGAGAAAATAATTACAATGCTTTTACCATCTCGACAGGCACTTCAATTGGCAAAAATATGTATTTAGGTTCAGGTTACCGTTGGTTCACAAAAACCAGGAGAGGTTCCGAATGGAACCTGGGTTTTCTTTACCGACCATTCAACTTTCTTTCAATTGGTGTAACCGCAAAAAATATTAACTATCCGGATGAACTATTCCCTCGATACAACCTGGGTTTTGCAATTAGACCATTTGGAAACAGATTTACAGTTTCTCTCGACGGTGCCTACTATAAAACAGAAACAGCTGATTATGGTGAAGATCTGAACCTCACAGTTGGCGCTCAGTTGGAACTTATAAATGGTATAGCTATCAGTGGACATTATTCGGAAGATAATTTCGGAATTGGTTTGGGATTAAACCTTAGAAATTTCGGGATTGAGGGTTATACTAATTTCAATGATGAAGGTAATTTTGCAACCGGGCAAACAGTAACGCACTTTAGTATTGACCGGTATCGGACGATTCTAAAGAGCAAAAAAAAATATTGGGTTACTTTGACTCTTGCGGGTCCAATTATTGAAGAAAGAAGACCGTCAGGTATATTTGGAAAGAATAGTCCTACCTTAAAAAACATACTTGATGTAATTGAGAGGATTGCTACTGACCCTGAAGCTAAAGGCATTTATCTCATAATGGAAGGACCCGAATGTGGTTTTGCTAAGATGCAGGAAATAAGGCAAGCATTATCTGAAGTCAGGCGAAAAGGAAAGTTAATTTACTGTTATGCCCAAATGCTTAACAATAGAGATTACTACCTTGCAACAGTTGCAGATTCGTTGTTTATGAATCCTTCAGGTGAACTAAATCTTACCGGCCTGGCTTCCGAGGTGCCGTTTTTCAAAGGAATGCTTGATAAGATTGGGATTGAAGCCGAATTGGAGCATATTGGAAAGTATAAATCAGCTTCAGATATTTTTACGCAGGATAGTATGACACCTGCTCACAAGGAAGTTACAAACGCAATACTTGATGATCTTTTTGACCAATTAACCAGAACTATTGCACAAGCAAGAGGGATGAATGTTCAGAGCCTGAAACAATTAATAGATCAAGGCCCTTTTTCAGCAAAGCAAGCCAAAGACCATAATCTCATTGACAGGTTACTGTATGAAGATGAAGTAGGGGAGAGGTTGAGAAAGGGACAGACAAAAGCTGTTTCTCTCAAGAAATACATTTCCAGCAAAAACTATGTATATGATTGGCAAACGGAACCACAAGACAAGATTGCAATCATATATGCGACAGGCAACATAGTTTCGGGAAAAAGTGGCAAGAATTTTCTTGCTGGAAACCTTATGGGCTCGAAAACAATAGTCAGCGCAATAAGGTCTGCAAGCAAGGATAAAAGTATTAAGGCTATAGTTCTCAGGATTGATAGCGGAGGAGGTTCAGGACTCGCATCTGATGTAATATGGAGAGAAGTTAAAAAAGCAACGGGAGGTAAAAACACAAAACCCTTTGTCGTTTCAATGTCGGATGTGGCTGGTTCTGGTGGTTACTACATTGCATGTGCAGCTGATATTATTGTTGCCGATGAGGGAACAATTACTGGTTCAATCGGTGTTGTAAGTGGAAAATTCAGTTTTGAAAGATTCTATAAAAAGATTGGCTTAAGATTCGAAGAAAACAAAAGGGGAAAGCACGCTGCTATGTTCTCAACCACAAAATCGTTCACCGATGATGAACGAAAAAAACTCAAAATTGACATCAGGGAATTTTATCGTGACTTCATAGAGAAGGTCGCTGAAGGAAGAGACATTCCAGTTGCACAAGTAGATTCAATTGGCAGAGGAAGAATATGGACAGGAAATCAGGCAAAGCAAATTGGCCTTATCGATGAAATAGGTGGTTTAAGTGATGCTATCAAAATTGCAAAGCGTAAGGCAGGCATATCAGAAGAAAAACAAATCGGATTAGAGATTTATCCAAAATACAACTTCTTCAACCTTCTAAATCTCTTTGATTCCAAAACTTCCAGCTTAGAGTCAATTCTGCCAGGTAATATCCATGAAGTTCTCACAGATATAGGCAAATACAAGATATTCGAAAATGAAAATATTCTTTATATAATGCCTTATACGGTTACAATTAAATAAGATTATTGCACATTTTCAAGAAGAAAGACTTTCACCTGTAATCCCAGTCTTGCCTGTTTACATAACCAGAACAAGGGAAATGATTTGAAAAAAAACGAACTTAAATCAAACATACCTGAGAACCCTGGCGTATATCTCTTTAAGAATTCGATGCGAAAAATCATATATATTGGAAAGGCATCGAATTTGAGAAAAAGGGTTTCTTCTTACTTCACTACAAGAGCCTTACATAATGAGCGCACTGCAAGGATGCTTTCAAGGGCTAAAAACATTGATTTCATTGTAACGCAATCCGAGGTTGATGCACTCGTTCTTGAGGAGACACTTATAAAATTGCATAAACCTCAATACAATGTAAAACTCACGGACGACAAGAAATATCCGTACATTAAGGTTACATTTAATGAAACGTTCCCGAGGATTTTCCCTACAAGAATCGTGAAAAAAGATGGTGCACTTTACCTGGGTCCATATACAGATGTGAAGGCTGTAAAAAAGACAATAAAAACCGGAAGAAGGATTTTTCCAACAAGAAATTGCGGAAAAAAACTCCCACAAAAGGAGTGCCTTGATTATCATATCGGGCTCTGTTCAGCTCCCTGTATATCAGCAATAACAAAAGAGGAGTACAGGACAATTGTGCAGGACTCTGTAAAATTCCTCGAAGGAAGACATAACAAACTAGAAAAACAACTTGACAAATCAATGAAAGAACACAGCAGTAATCTTGAATTCGAAAAAGCAGCTAATATCAGGGACAGACTGTCCGCTTTGAGAAAAGTCCAAAACAGGCAAAAAGTTGTGTTATCAAAGGCTGCAGATATTGATGTTATAGGACTGGCAGAAAAACAAGATAACTTCTGCATTGTTGTAGATGAAATCAGAAATGGAAAACTTGTCTCTCAGCATCATTACTTCATGAATGGAATATCAAGTCTGAATGATGTTATGGAAACATTTCTTTCCACTTATTACCGTGATAGAACCTATATACCTAAGGAAATTATATTGGAAGCGTCACCCGTGAATAAATTATTGGTGCAGAAATGGCTTTCGAAAAAGGCAAAATGCGCAGTGACTTTAAAGGAAAATGTTAGGAAGGAAAAGCTCTCGCTCCTCAAAATGGCAAATAAGAATGCAAAAATCTTTATTGCCGATTTCGTGGAAAAGAAGAGGAAAAAGAGCATTTCAAAAGACATCATAGAACTTGCAAAAGTTCTCAACCTCAAAACTCCACCTCAAAGAATAGAAGCATTTGATATATCAAACATAATGGGTAAGTTTGCCGTTGGAAGTTCAGTTCTTTTTGTAAACGGAAAACCACTAAAAAGTGGTTATCTTCATTACAGGATAAAGTCCGTTAATGAAATAAACGATGTGGCAATGATAAAGGAAGTTATCGAACGAAAACTGAGAAGGATTATGCAGGACAAAGATAAAATACCGAACTTGTTTGTAGTGGATGGGGGAGAGGGGCAACTTAATGCTGCAATATCAGTACTGAAGCATAATCACATTCACATACACGCTATAGGGCTTGCAAAGAAATTTGAGGATATTCACATTGGTAAGAATAGAATCGTCTCCTTACCGGTTGATTCACCTGCTTTGAAACTTCTTAGGAGGATTAGGGATGAAGCGCATCGCTTCGCAATAAGTTATTACAGAAAATTGCATAACAAATCATTGAGGAAATCTGCTCTTGATGATATCAAAGGAATAGGAAAGCTGAAGAAAAAATACCTTTTGAAGCATTTTGGTTCGGTGAGTAAGCTGAAACAAGCATCGATTCAGGAAATTGAGCAAGTGCAAGGCTTTGGAAGCAAGACCGCTTCCGTAATTTTCGAGTATCTAAGAAATAGTCCACGCAAAAACACTGTCGAAAAAACTTGACATCAACCATTTTGCGTAGTATTAAAAACTAAATGAAAATGCAGAAAGATAAAGGATTCCCAATTTATATCGCAGCATCTTTTGTATTATTCTTAAGCACCTTGTTCTTTGCCCAAAATACAAAAGGCGAAATTGAAGTGGGGGAGACACTAAATTACAGTGTTACTTTTGGTGGTATCCTAAAAGGAAATGCAAATATCAAATTTTATGGGAAAATTGCCTCGTTTGCAAACTATGAAACGCTGTTCGTATTGACCGAAGACCTGCTCAAAGATTCATCTCTCAAAGTTATTGTTGACTCCTCAGTTCGAACATTAGCTGACACAACTCAGGAGAAAATCCTCTCCGATTCAATATCAGAAATGTCGGATGATTCACTGACTGAAGCGATTTCGGATTCTGTCAAAGTAGTAAAAACGGTTGTCAAAAATGTTTATTATATAACATACGAAACACATTTCGTAGGCAATATTTACAGTGTTAATGCGGATATTTATGCAACCGACAATTTCCTACCATTGCTTATCGAAACTAAAATTAATAGAACCGGGAAAACATCACATGGTAAGGAACTTTTCTTTCCGGATAGAAGAATGGCAATATTCTCACAGAGTATTGACAACAAACAGGAGGTGGACACAATCTTCAGGGAACATCCACTACAAGATATCACGACGCTGCCATTCTATCTTATGAATGTTGATTTTGATAAAATGGACACTATGAAAATAAGTCTGGCACAGGGAGAAATAAAACTTTATAAAGTTGGAAAAGAAGAAGTTATTATTGGAGAAGATAACTATAGTACCGACTTAATTGAGTCGGTAGATAAGGAATTAAAAGTATGGCTAAATAGAAAAGACAAACTGCCCATTAAGGTAGTTATTGAAGAACAAAAAATAAAAATGTATCTGAAGGGGGAAAAAACAGATAAATCAATAAACAGCAAACTGACAGATATAGATAAAGAAAAAATAAAGGCTAAACTTTCTCACTTTCTCTATAATACGCATTCTGAGTGAGCATTCTTATACAAATCCTGTCATTCCGAGGTTTTCACCAGTCACTATTTTCCACTTAGAAACATTTAATGCAAAATAAATCTTGACATACCAATGAAAAAATGTTATTTAGTAATAACATTAAGAATAAGGAGGTGTTAGTATGGATGAAGTAAAGAAGGAAGAAGCAAAAAAAGTGCAGCCAAAGCCAGAGGTTAAACCACCTGCAGGTGGAGACAAGGTCGTTGAAGAAGGAAAACAACTTGCATGGCTGTCCTACATAGGAATTTTGTTCCTGGTTCCGTTGCTTGCGAAAAAGGATAATGCTTTCTGCTTACACCATGCAAAACAAGGGATGGTTTATTTCATTATCGAATTTGCTCTTTACATAATATTCATCATTCCATTTCTTGGCTGGATAGTCGGGACATTGGGCTTGCTCTTTATGGCAGTAATGTCCATAATGGGTCTAATTCAGGCACTTCAGGGAAATTACTGGAAAGCTCCAGTGGGCATTCATGGACTTTCCCAGAAGTTCAAATTTTAATTCTTTACAAGGTAGCCGCAGGCTTTAGCCTGCGAATAAATAAAGGGGCAGACTATGTGTCTGCCCCCTTTTTATTAAAAGAAAATAGGTTTCAATTGGTTTATATTCCTATTGGAGCAACGTCTGATAAGATACATTATGTCAACTGACATTTAGAAACATATATTATCAGTTAGCTCCATTCCTTTAATACTATTCTGCCCGAAGAATTCTTTCTATTGACTTAAAGCCCTTGTATTGTCCTTAAAGACTGATATCATAGTATTTCAAATCCCCCAAAGTTCTTTCTAACCTTTCATTGTCTTTTTACAATTTACACAAATATTAGTTATCTAACTATCTTTATAGCAAAGACTTAACTCCCTTTAGCTGGTCTTAATGCGAATACACTTGCAGAAGCCGTGATAGTTTGCGCAGATGCCTCCAAAAAGGGAGAAAAAACCCCAGAAGAGAGGACGACCGAAAATATGTGACATTATGGGTTTTGAATAGGGAACAAGATATATGCCCCAGGTTATTAGGAAACATCCAAGGACTATGCAGGTATGCCCAAAAACAATCAACCCTATTCGACTCTGCTTCCAACTTAGAAAACTAAGACCAATTCCTACAAGGATAGGAATAACTGAGCCGGGATTTGGTACCTTTATGATGCTCCATATACCCAACACTACAAGCAATATCCCTAAGCTCAGCGTTATGATTCTTTTAGGTTTCATATGTATTCTCCTCTCCCCTATCTTCCCAGTAGTTTTTCGGTTTCTTTGCAATAGGCAACGCCTGATTCATTCTCTCGTGCCTTCTTAACATTCATTGCTGCTTCATTAACTGTCCTTCCAAGAATATCCTCAACAAGAAATGAAGGATGACCGAGTTTTACCAGCAAAACTTCGCCAGTAGCAATTCCTATGTTGAAGCGCAGCGATATTTCTCCGACTTCCTTGATGTAACCGGCAATTTCATTTGCAGCATTAACAGCATTAACTGGATTATCAAATGTGAAAAGGATTGTATCTCCTATGTACTTGCGTATTGTTCCACCATATTGGATGATTTTGTCGCCCGCAATCTTAAATACTTCCTGCAAGTGTTCGTATGTTTTTTCAATACCAATAGTTTCAACAAGCAATCTGAAATTTGTTAAATCCGCAAAACAAACGGTCAATTTTTGTTTTTCCACCTCGCCCCCTTTTTTAAAATTCACTGCACCAGCTGCCAGGTGTAGGTGGTCAATCCATCTGTATTGACAATAACTTCCATAGGCGAATACAGTGAATCAAATGGATACGCAACAAGAAGTGTGCTGTCAGATTGCGGTAATTCACCCATATCGGTGGTCTTGAATGATTGATAATCACCTATATTCCATTTGTTATCAATAAGAAGGCTGCCCGCACCAGCAAAATTGCAATTAATGTAAAGCGTAAACATTGGAACCTGTATGTTCCAGGTATAATTACTAGAACCTCTTGTATCCACGACTGTCTGAATATCGGGAAAACGTTCTACCTTTGCCCATAATCCTGTATTTTCGCTTTGCTTAAATTCACCCAAATAATCGTTCCATTTGCCAATGGAGTCTCCATTCACAAGGATGTCGTAATCTATGTACCACTTATAGCTGCCGTACGAAATTTGCTGGTTGTTTACAGTGAGCTGGAATGTCGGCGATAAAAGGTTAAACCCGAATGTATCTGTGTCCATCGTATTTACCATTATAGAATCTATGATGCTGCCTCCGAACATTGCCTTAATATAAGTGCTTTCGCTCTGTTCGAAACTTCCCATAGTTCCTCCTGTATATGCATCAACGCTGCCGACATACTGTCCTTCTACATATATATCACAATAAAACCAGGTATCATTATCAACCAACAGTATAAAATTTCCAGGTTCCGGGGAAGGATGTTCCGGTCCGTCCTTTGCACAGCCCAAAAACAGAAGGATAACGAAAATCAAAACAAAGATATTTCTCCACATTTTTCTTCTCCCAATTTTATTTTTGTTCATTCTTGTGTTCCATCAGTATATATATAATAACACAAAAGTACCGAAATTTCAAGGATAAAGTTTAATTCTGTATGAATGTTTTCAAAAACTTACTGCAATTTGAAAAAGCACAATAGGAGCTTTTTCTGTCTCGTTCACAATTTGATGATACACAAAAGTTTCCGCTATTGGTGACAGCATTAGACCTACAAGATAGAAACTACCTGGCCTAATGCTGTCTTCTCCTCTGATTTTATGCATAGTAAAATCAAGAATGTATCCGGTAGCACAGGATGCAAATCCACCTGCCATTGTTCCACCGAAAGTTTGCCAGGGGTTCTGTATTTTCTTATAATCGTCTATCATTGCATTTCCAATAAAATAAACACCCGCAGTTCCACCAACAACTGTTCCAAAAAGTCCACCTGTTGTCATTGTTCCTGAAATAAACTTGAAATCCTTAAGATGAGGATTTCCGATTGATGAAACACAACCCAGGCAACAGGCATTGGCAGTTCCTACCATAAAACCTGCGGCTGCACCCACAGTTCCAACTCCTATTTGTGCTCCCATTCTTGCTGTATTCGATGAGGAGAATAGAAACACATTTAGAAAAAGCACAAAACAACAGACAGCTATGAATTTAGAAAAAAAACTGCTACCAATATCTTTTGCCATTGATAAACTCCTTTATACCTTTTTTCTTAATTTTGCTTAAATTTTTAATGTGAGCATCAGCGTGAACGGCTTTAAGGAAATGTAATTTTTTGCAGGTTTCAAATTCATCACATTCCCAGCATCCTTCTATTCCTTTTTTCTCACAGCATTTTCTTATCTTACAGAATGGGGGTCCTCCCCCTCCCCTGCAGGCTTTTTTACATCGCATCTTAACCATCAATCCAAGAACATCGTAACAGTCTTCATAATGTTTGAATGCACTCAGAAAAGGAACATCATTGCCCAGGACATTTGCAATTTTTCCGAATTTTGCTGCTCTGAGTTCCTTTCTAAGGTCTCTCGAAAGGTCTGCAATCCTTCCTTTGTAGCTCGGACAATCCCCACAATATAAACCGCAATATGCAACTAACTGTCTTTCTTTTCCCATAACATACATCCTTTCTCTGTTCTGTGTTACTAATTACTTAAAAATCGACCTTTAGTAAATCTAAATTTAGAACAATATTCTGTTTATGCAATAAATTATTTTGCAAAACAAGCAGACTTTGATCTCTCATCTCTTATCGCTCTTTTCCCTCTTCAGCTTTCCTATTCTTGACTGGAGTTGGCCACAGGCTCCCTGTATGTCACTCCCTCTGCTTTCCCTTAATGTTACTGCTTGTGCAAGGGGATATAGAAAATCTACGAATTTCTGTATTTTCTCTGGAGCAGGACTTCTGTATAATCGGCTGCCTATTGGATTCAATGGTATTATGTTTATCTTACAAGGAATGTTTTCTGTCATTGCAGCCAATGCTTTTGCATCGTTCAAAGAGCTATTAATATTTTTGATGAGCACATACTCAAAAGTAATTCTTTTCTTTTTCTTATTGTAGTAATATTCCAATGCATCGAATAGTTTGCTCAAATTGTATTTCCTGTTTATAGGCATCAACTGGTCTCTTTTTTGGTCATTAACGGCGTTTAGGGATACAGCCAGTTTCACTTGCAAGGGTTCACGAGCAAGAGCCATTATTCCTGGAACAATACCAGCTGTTGATATTGTTATTTTCCTTGCTCCTATATTCATACCCATATCATCATTGAGAATTCTCGCAGCCTTTAATACATTGTCATAGTTCAGCAAAGGTTCTCCCATTCCCATAAACACAACATTTGTGAGCCTCTTCCCTACTTCGCTCTCCACTCTCCTCACCTGGTCTGCGATTTCCCATGCGTCAAGATTTCTCGTAAATCCAAATTTACCCGTCATACAGAAAGAACATTTCAAAGGACATCCAACCTGAGTTGAAATACAAACAGTCTTTCTTTTCTTGGTCGGAATATAAACACTTTCAATGTTCTTCCCATCTTTAAGCTCAAACAAAAATTTAATAGTTCTATCTATTGAAGTTAATTTCCTTATAATTTTCAATACGGGAATTTCACATTTGCTTGCAAGCTTTTCTATTATCGTTTTTGAGAGAGTTGTTATATCTTTAAAATATCTTTCGTCTTTTTTCCAGATCGAGCGAAATACCTGAGTTGAACGAAAAGGCTCCATTCCTTCAGATACACAAAATTGCTTCAATTCCTCTAACGTCAGGTTCTTCACATTTTTTTTCATAGAAATTCCTTGATTCAGTAATTTGTCTTGTTCTTTGCACATTCTTTGGTGTTGTAACCTTTATGCAATGATTTATCAACGATTTGTAGGTATCTTCATATTCCCCTTTTGCATTCCATACAATCCATCCTGATGCCCCTGCATCTTCACTGGCGGTCATCTGTATTCCAATGTAATCTTTTCCAAGTCGAGACATTTTCCAGTTGAATCCCTGAATGTATGGAATCAGTTTGCAATCAGTGTGTCTAAGTAAAACAAAAGCCCTCTTTAAACTTTGGAATACAATATCGTAAGTTCTTTTCTCTTTTATTTTATCAAACAAGAAATCATCGGCAAAATGAGATGGATACAAGATTGGATAAACAACATCCACTTCATTTCCGATTCGATATAAGTGTTGTCCCTCTCTTGGCAAACTATTGTGCCAGGTTGTATATCCAAAAATAGCAACGGATATTTTCACATTTTCTTCCGCTAAGGTTTTTCGTGCACGCATTAGGAAATTCTGGACTGCTTCTTCCCTATCCCTATTTTTTTGAAATGCAAAAAAGGGGATTGAACTTCCATCATAAGAGGGAAATCTAACATAGTCAAACTGGATTTCATCAAAACCTGCTTCTGCAACCTCCTTCGCAATATCTATATTGTACTGCCAGGCAGCCTCACTGAAAGGGTCAACCCAGATAAAACCATTTTCATCGGTAAAAAGCCTTTTTGTTCCCTTGACCTTGACTCCGAATTTTGAGCCTTTGTATCGCGCAAAAATGGGGTCCCTGAAAACCACAATTCTAGCTACCAAATAGTAACCCTTCGCTTTCAATTGTTTCACATAATCATTCAAGCTCTTTATGAGAGTTCCTCCTGAACCTACTTTTTCAACCATTTTCAGTTTTGATTTATAGGTCACAGTACCGTGTGAATCCTTCATATCTATGACAAGAGTATTAATCAAACCATCGAATTTGTCCAACAACTTTGTCATATACTTTCTGTCCCCTGCAATGTATGCATTTATGTAAATTCCTCTCTTGAAAAATGCATTTTCCGTTTTTGCTGACTCTGCATGCAGTCCTACCGCAACCATATTTACCAATAAAATTAGAATAAAAAACATTTTCATTTTCATACGCACTATGTATGAAATTATTCCGTGAATCATCTAAAAGACCTTAGAGATAATTTGCATAACAATTATGGTGACAGGAGCAACACTGAGGTTATCATCAACGGGAATCGGAAGTAATTCAACTATGGTCGCCGTTAAACTTCCAATGAGAACAGTGAGAAAACTCAAATTCATTCCAGGAAGAATCATAAGAATTAGACCTGTCGCAAAACAGGTTACAAAAAAGGCTCCACTGCCAATTATAGATTTCTGATTGAAGAATCTAATCTTGCCAAATCTTTTACCAATAATGGTGCTCATTGCATCCCCGAATGTCAGAAATACAAGTGCCGCAATTGCAATACTTTTCGGGAAAAATATGATGCAGAAAATGTTCGCTATCAGAAAACTTGTTGTCCCCATAAGAAATCCGGGCTTTTTCTTTAAGATACCTTTTGAATGCTCTTCCATAACTTTGTATGAACCAGGTGCAATCTTTCTTAGGATTTCCAGAACAGTCATTATGCCTGAGAAATATAAAAGAAAACATAGTGGAAGAAGTCTGGTTGGCGAAAAATAGTATATGATTGGAAAAAGCGAACCCACACCAATTCTAAATGTTTTTCTTGCCCAGACCTTCATTACTACTCCGTTTCGGTTTTTACCTGTCTTTCGCTCATCTTTCGTTACTCATCGCTCTTTTGGTTTTCTCCGACACTCCGGCTCACCGTTTCTCCGTTTCTCCGGTTCACTCTTCCCTCTTCACTCATCTCTCTTCTGCTTTTCTCGGTCTTAAGTCTGATGTCTCATGTCTTTATTGCCTCAGATTTAGCATTTAACTTATCCTTTTCACCGTTGCTCCGACACACCGATACTCCGTTTCTCTCTTCTCTCTTCCCTCCGCTTCTTCCCCATCTCCTTAATTGCAGACATATTCGCAATTCCACTGACAATCAGAAATATTCCAAGAGCAGGAGTTAGCCATTTCCATTCTGAGCGATAGGTCAGCACTATCAAAAAAAGTGAAATTACAAAACCTGACACAACAACAGGAATAAACCTGGCATTTCTTTGAATAATAAAATATGCAACGATGACTATGGGGAATGTCCACGGCAATAGATAAAGAAAGAAACCGCCACTTGTGGCAACACCTTTCCCTCCTTTAAACTTCAGAAATGGAGACCAGCAGTGTCCTGCAACTGCGGCAATGCCTACAAGTGCTACAAAAAAATAGGAAGTGTGAAAAACCCTATCAGAAATAAACATTGCAAAAATGCTCTTGCACATATCAAGAATCCATACAAGAATTCCGTAAGGTTTTCCAACTTGACGGAAAACATTTGCTGCACCAGGGTTCTTTGACCCTACATTTCTTATATTTACGCCCCTTAGGTGCGATACAATGACAGCAAAAGGAATCGAGCCAATTGCATAACCTATGGCAATTTGCGGTATAATAAGCATATTTTTCACAACAAAAAATACATCACAAATATTATGGCAGATTATGTTTCGGTCTTTTCCCGAATTTCGGCTTAAGAGGAGGATGTTCTACAAGCTCCTTCTGTATCTCTTCTATTGTCCTCTTTAGTTGTGCATCTACCCCTTTTACATATTCGTCTGGGCTAATATCAACTTCAATATCGGGGTCGGTCCCGTAGTTTTCAACACCCCATCCAACATCCTTAAACCAGAAAGAGAATTCTGGTTGTGTTGTTATTGTTCCGTCAACCAGTAAGTTTCGAGGCCAAATCCCAATCACTCCTCCCCAGGTTCGCCTTCCAATCAATTTTCCGAGACCCATCAATTTGAAGGAATGACTAAAAATATCACCATCGGAACCAGCGTATTCATTCGTTAGTGCAATCATTGGACCAGCAACGGATTCAAACGGGAAAGGTGAACTGCCCATCCATCTTGTTAGGGCATATCCGACCCTTTTTCTTGCAAGTTTACTTATCAGAATACCTGAAACGTTTCCTCCACCATTAAACCTTACATCCACTATCAAGCCATCGTAATCAAGCTCAACCAGAAAATATCTATGGAATTCCGAATAACCTTCTGGACCCATATCTGGAATATGCACATAACCGACCCGTCCTTTACTCTTTTTGTGCACATATTCCCGGTTTTTCTCAACCCAATCTCGATACCTTATGGGCGTCTCGTTTCCAACAGTTTTCACACAAACGGTTCTGACTTTTTTTCCAGTACGAGCTGCGACCTTCAGTTGAACTTCCTCTCCTGCTAAATTCACAAGCACTTGATTTGGAGATACATTCTTGCTTAGTTTTTTGCCTGCCACTTCAAGCAACAACATTCCCTTTTTGATATTGACTCCGGGACGTTGCAGTGGTGGCATATTGCTCACATCCCAATTATCACCTTCAGGAATATGGATAAAACGATATGCCTTTAGCTTTTCGTCATATTTCATGTCAGCTCCAAGAAAACCGAGTTTATACGACGGATGTTGTTTGTAGTCCCCTCCTAATTCGTATGCATGGGAAGTTCCCAACTCACCCTGCATTTCCCATAATAGATCAGAGAACTCACTTCGGGATGTAACGCGGTTTACAAGTGGCAGATACCGCTTCAATACCTTTTTCCAGTCAATACCTGACATATCGGGAACCCAGAAATAATCCCGCTGTAATCTCCATGCCTCTTTGAACATTTGTTTCCATTCCAAAACAGGGTCAATAGATACTTTTACTCGTTTCAAATCAATCCAACCTGTTTCTCTGCCTGGTTTTGTGCCCTTTGGCAATTCCTCTTTAGGAATTTTCCCTGCTCGAACGAATCTTAGTTTGTTACCGATACGGCACGCCACTGCAGTTCCATCTTTTGAAATTTTGTAACTTGACACACCGTCAACCAGCATGCCTTCAGTAGTCTTTTCCAAGTCAAAATATTTCAATGTAGCCTTTGCTGGCATTTGCGATTGGAACCAGGGAATTCCTTTCAGTCCCTCAATCTTATAAGTCATATAAAAAATCCTGTCATTTGATGCAGAGAGTCCATGATAAATGGATTCTTCAACAGGAAATGCAACTATTCTTTTCTTTATTCCATCGAAATCAATTTTTACTTGTTTTATAGATTTCGGAGTTTTTTTCAACATCATAAGTTTGTTTTCTTCGAATGCATGGGAGGCAAGCACAAAAGGTGAAGCCAGATTCTTTCGCAGTGTTATTGCATAAGGTCTTATACCCTTTGGAAAGTTCAAATCAAATTGCAAATTATCGTGCACCGGGTTGAATATTCTATGTGAAATGAAGTACAAATATCTACCCTGCGGGTCGAACACGGGTTCAAGATCGTAAAGCAAGGGTTCAGTGACCTCATGCGTTTTTTTCTTCTTTACATCATAAACCTTGATTATTGAAATACGCATATTCTTCCAACAGGAATATGCAATCCAATTTCCGTCCGGTGACCAGCTGAATCCATTAATAAGACCAAATTTGCTCCTATCAATGTTTGTTAACTTTCCTTTTACTAAATTCACAAGTATCAGTTCATTGCGGTTATTTGTCAAAACGACTTCATCCTTTTTGGGTGATGTTTTCATTTCCATAGGTCTTCCAATATTTAATTGGCGTAGTCGCTTAGCCCGTTTTGAACCATTACACCAATGAATCTCCAGATGGTCTTCCCCACCCTCGTCGCTCACAAGAACAACACGTTTTCCATCATATAACCAGCAAGCAAGTCTATGGCGCACCGACTTTTTTGCTTTCTGCTCGCTAACAGAGCCCTCCCAGTTCCCCATCGTAAATGACTTACCACGACTTACGATTGCAATTGAACTCCCATCACAGTTGGGAGCATAGTCTTCAAGATACTTTGCAGCGTCAGTGAATTTTCTATTTCTCTGTACATTCGGACTCCGGTATTCTATAGAAATTTTCTTCTTTTCATTTTTGCGGGGGTCATAAATATATATGTCGGCACCATTGTGGTAAACGATTAGTTTTCCATCTGCACTCGCATTTCTGGAAAAAAATTCCTTGTGATTTGTATGCTGTCTCAGGTTTTTCCCAAGAGGGTTACAGGAGAAAATATTGGCAATTCCTTTGTGGTCGGAAATGAAATAAATTCTATTACCTATCCACATTGGATTTGCAAGATTTCCCTTTAGGTGAATCATTTTTTTGAATTTGCCTGTTTGGTTTTTGTCTATCCATATTTCTCCCGACGTTCCTCCCCTATATCTTTTCCACATCGCAGGGTCACCGGTATTTCTTCCTATGACAACACCTGCTTCTCCATAACTTATGCTTCTTGCCGGTCCATACGGTAATCTCTTCGATTCATTGCCCCTTAAATCGACTTCGTATAGCCATAACAAATGCCTGAAAGGCTGGCTTGTATTACTGGAGAAAATAATCTTGTTGTTCCTCCATCCCCTTACGAATGTTGTTGTTCCAAGAAATGTCAAACGTTTAGCAGGTCCGCCATCCGATGCCATCACATACACTTCCATATCCCCTTCTTCTCTTCCAATAAAAGCGAGCCACTTGCCATCAGGAGAAAACAATGGATGCGAAACCTCGCCGAGATTCGAAGTGAGTCGGCGAGCTGTTCCTCCATTTGCATTCACAGTCCATAGGTCATCCTCCGCAACAAAGACAATCCTGTCTCTATGAATTGTAGGATATCTGTAATATCCTTGCATTTCTTGTTTCATTGAACTCCTCTCCTATTTAGTAATAAAGTGCTGTCTTATACAACATAGGAATAAAGATTCTTCCTTAATAATATAGAAAAAACTGAAAAAGTCAAGAGGAAATAATCAAATGGGAACATAAATTCTAAAATGAAACTGTCCTGAGTCTCTTGTTTTATCAAGGTTAAACTCCGTCTTAAGTATTTAGATTAATAACTCTACAATTTCAATAGAATACTTATACTACTCTTCCCAGATTTGTTTTATATGTCTTTGTGGAAGTTTCTTTGTAAAAAGGCTGACTACAACTATCAAAACCAAACCTACCAAAATACCTGGTATAAAACCATGAATTCCGAAGGGCATCCTTAAAATCATCCATATAAGAGCTACAAGACTCCCTGCTATCATTGAGCTGACTGCTCCCAATCTCGTTGTTCCCTTCCAGTATATTCCGAAAAGTATGGGCCAGAGGGTTGCAGATGCAATAATTGCCCATGAAAATGCTGTTAAAACCAGTATTAGCCCCGGAGGTTTCAGAGCAATCAGAATGGATATTACACCAGCAATTGCGCTAACAGCTCTTCCAACCCTAACAAGTTTTCTCTCATTTGTTTTTTTCCCCAGACCCTTCTGCCAGAAATCTCGCACTACGGCGCTGCTCACAATTATCAACACGGCTGCAAATGTGGACATTCCGGCTGCAATCACAGCGGCAAGGAAAATGGCAGCTCCTAAAGGAGATAATACTGCCTTTGTAAGAGTAGGAACTGCAAGGTCGGGATTCTTGAGCGCCGGGAAAAGAATCCTGGAAATGGCTCCATTGAGATAGGGCAGCAGAGCAAGACATCCACCAATTGTCACAACAACCGTTCCAATTCTCAAAGTCGCAGTATTCTTTATTGAATAAAATCTTATAACCAGTTGCGGCATTCCCCAGACACCAAAACTGACAATCAAACAGTAGGAAATAAGACCTGCATAACCCCAGATACCAGGTGTTGATACGAGACCCGTATTGATCTCAGCAAGCCTCTGATTTGCACCAGCCAGGCCTCCAACAGCAGCCAAACTTTTATAAGTTAAGAGAAAAAGCCCCACTATCATAATAAGAGCCTGAACAAAACTGGTCCATACAACTGCCAGATATCCGCCAATGGAAACATAAACGATGATAATTGCACCTGAAATGAGTATTGCATAAATGTAAGGAATCTGCATAAGCACTTCAAAGATATGCCCCATTCCCTTAAGAACACTTACATTATAAACTATCATAAATATGAAAATCAGTGCTGCAAGAAAAATTCGTGATTCTGGAGCCCTGTATCTTTCTGCAATGAAGCCCGGAATTGTCATTGTTCCTAATTTTTGTGTATATCTTCTTAGTCTTTTTCCAAGAAAAATCCAGCATAAGGTGCATCCCAGAAGAACATTGATGGCACCCACCCATAGGGTTGACATTCCAAATTTGTACCCAAATCCCCCTCCCCCAATTATTACAACGGAGGAGAAGTATGCGGCTATAAAGGAAAGGGCCGTAACAAATGGTCCAACATTCCGTCCACCAATGAAAAAACCCTCCATTCCCTTTGTTTTTCTGCCCGCAATGACCCCAACACCGAGAAGAATAAGCATATATATGACTATTACAATCCAGTAAGTCGAGATTTCACTCATTCATTAATTCTTTGCAAATATTAAGTTAAGTATATTTTCACGGTTTATTCGTTTTTCTTTGATAATTTGTGGTCAATTAATGCCCACGCAATTGCTATTATGACAGATGCTCCAGTCACAATCCAAGCAAAAAATGTACTCCAGGGAGTATTAAATGGTGCCATTACAACACCTTAGCGCAGAATTGCATTAAACCCCACATGTGGGGCATCCACCCGCATACTCAGAATCTACGGTAAAAAATTCTCCATCCAACCTTAACTTGAGGTCATCAATAAGATTAGGATCATTGGGATTACCCTTACCAGATTTCTTATTTACTGAACCTATGTTCAATACCTGTGATTTCTTACTTCCATCTCTATAAATAGTCACACCCTTGCAGCCTAAATCGTACGCAAGGTTATATATTTCCTTTACTTGCTCAGGTGTTGCCATATGTGCAAGATTTACTGTCTTTGATACGGCATTATCAACATATTTCTGGAATGCTGCTTGCATTTTAACATGCCAACCTGGAGCAACATCATGTGCAGTTACAAAAACCCTTTTTACATCCTCAGGTATACCATCGATTTCCTGGATATTCCCCTTTTTTGCAATCTCCCTCATCAGATTCTTGGAATAGAAATCTCTTTTCTTTGCAACTTCTTCAAAATAAGGATTTACTTCCATTAACTCAGTATTATCCATAACATTCCTAATATACGCAATTGCAAAAAGCGGTTCAATACCACTTGATGTATTGGCAATAATGCTTATCGTACCGGTGGGGGCAATTGTGGTAAGAGTTGCGTTTCGCTGGGCAGGATTACCTCTTTCCGCAAATACGCTTAGTTCAAAATTGGGGAAGGCTCCACGAATCCCTGCCATATCTCTTGATTTCTCCCTAGTTTTCTCACCTATGAACTTCATTACTTTCTCAGCAACTTCAACAGCTTCATTGGAGTTATAAGGAATATTTAGTTGTATAAGTAAATCCGCAAAACCCATTACACCAAGACCGACTTTTCTGTTTGACCTTACCATTGTTTCAATTTGCGGAAGTGGAAATTTGCTCATATCTATGACATTATCCAGAAAATGCATCGCACTTCTTGTAACCCTTTCAAGTTTCTCATAATCTATCTCTTTATTTTTTGACATCTTAGCCAGATTGATTGAACCCAGATTACACGCTTCAAACGGCAGAAGAGGCTGTTCACCGCAAGGGTTTGTGCATTCAATCTTGCCGATTGTCGGAGTTGGATTGTCTCTATTCAATCTGTCCAGGAATACAACACCTGGGTCTCCTGTCTCCCAAGCCATAAGTGTAATAAGGTCAAATACTTGTCTTGCATTGATTTTCTGAACAATATTGCCATTTCTGGGATTTACAAGTGAAAAATCTTCGCCTTCTCTAACAGCCTCCATAAAATCATCTGTTATTCCAACTGAAATATTGAAATTAGTAAGAACGCCTTCCTTTCTTTTACAGGTAATGAAATCCATAATATCAGGGTGGTCAATCCTGAGAATACCCATATTTGCACCCCTTCGCTTTCCACCCTGCTTTATGACTTCTGTCGCGGAATCGAAAACCTTCATAAAGGAAATGGGACCCGAGGCAATACCACCTGTTGTCTTTACAACATCATTGTGAGGTCTAATATTTGAGAAAGAGAAACCTGTTCCTCCACCTGTCTTATGAATTATCGCGGCATATTTAACAGCATCGAAAATTTCTTGCATCGAATCACCAACTGGAAGCACAAAACATGCTGAAAGTTGCTGCAAATCCGTCCCGGCGTTCATCAATGTCGGTGAATTTGGCAGAAACTCAAGAGATGTCATCATACCGTAAAATTCTTCTTCCCTTTTCTTCACATCAGCTGCAGCATTATACAGAGCATCCGCTGATGCAATATTTAGTGCAACTCTGTGAAATAATTGACTTGGAGTTTCTATTACTTCACCTTTTTCATTCTTTTTTAGATATCTTCTCTTCAAAACAGTGGTCGAATTGACAGACAACTTGATATCATCTTCTACACCTAACAGAACCTTCTTGAAATCACGTATCTCCGTTCTTTTTTGCCTGTAAAGTATATACACTTTTGCCGTTTTTGCATGACCGGATTCCATAAGGATTTTTTCTACAATATCCTGAACCTGCTCCACAGTTGGCGGATGTTCTTCACTGAAACGCTGGTCTAAAATTCTAACTATTATTGAACTTAACTCTCGTGCTTTTTTTCTATCTTTTCCACCTACAGCTTTTGCAGCCTTAAAAATCGCATTGGTAATCTTTTCCTCAATGAAATCAACTAATCTTCCATCCCTTTTTCTTATCCTGCTAATCATCAAACCCCCTCAATTTTGCATAATTATACCATTATATACATTATGAATACTATATATTGTATTTTCTATACCAATCTTCACAAGATATTGTATAATAAAATTGATTTCCTGTCAAGTAAAAAATCAAAAAAATTAAAAAAAATGCTTTTTTTAGCTTTTTCCCTTACTAAGGATGTGATAAACTTCTTAACAATCTACTTTAAGTTATGTAGCATAAGAGTGGGAATATAATGATGTAGTAGTAACGATAGAAATGGAGAATAAAGAAATGACTATTGAGATGCCTTCTTCTGTGGTGAAGCGGTTCCGAATTCCTGAACATCGGGAATGTAGGCAAAATTATCTGTCCAGTACCTAAAAAGCGGAGGCACTGCTCTCTTTTCTTTAAAAATAAAAGAGCTGATGTCTACAACAGCTCTAAATTCGAAACCTGGCATGTAATCCCATTTGTGCCATTGCCACGTGTCAGGTGGAGTGCGGAAGCTCCAGTAAAGGTAAAGGTTTTTGAAAAAACCCTTGTGTTTCAATAATGCATAAATGGAACCTGAACCATTTGCAATCAAGTCGAAAATACTAAACCCTTCATCCTTTTCCTTCCCATCAACAAACTCTTCAAAAAAACCACCGGCAAAAACAAGTGCAGTAGCCAGGTAATATGCCTCATCTGAAACCCATTCCTGGTTATTTCTTCTCCCCTGTGAAACAAATGGCAAACCATCTATTAGATATTCACACAAAAAAGAAACAGGCTTCACAGTTACATAATGGTAGAAAAAATGAACACACTTGTCTGCCTGTGTATCCTGATTCTTTTCTTCTTTCAAACTTCTAAAATGAAAAGGACCTTGATTCAATGGGCTTACATGGTTCGGACTGGTTATCAGTTCCCATCTTTCTTTAAATTTTCTTCTGGATTCGGGATTAATCAGGACAATTGCCGATGCAATAAGCATAGCATTACTAAAAACGATATTTCCTCTTGACTTCTCAGGTAATACAAATTTTCGAGCAAACGGGTCAGCAGTTTTTTGTAATCTCGCATAGGGTTCTAAGGATGATTTCAAATACAAATTAGTAGTAAATGGGCTATGATTTGCATCTAAATTGAAAAAAGCAAAGATTGAAAAGACAAAACAAAGTATTATGGTTTTCATTTGCTAATCTGCTTGAGATATAAGCAGGAGAACACCTGTTGGATTGCCAGCTGCATCTCTTATGGGAAAAAACTTGACAACATACTCAGAACCATTCTTATCGGTAAGCATTGAATCTTCTAATTTTTCCCCATTTGAAAACAATTTTTGTAGTTTCCATTTTAGTCCGCTCAATATTTCAATTGAGTCAAGAGATTTTTCTTCAATAGCCTCTGTATCATAACCAATGATTCCTAAAGATGCTTTATTCGCGATCAATAGCCTGAGCTCATCATTGAGAATAATGATGCCTTCAGTAATGTCATTGATTACAAACTTGAACTTTCTTTCCGACTCAAGTATCTTCTGAGTCTTCAGTCCATCAATTTTCCTTATCTGCAACAGCATCCTTGAAAGATGGTAAACAAGTTCTCCTATCTCGTCCCTTGGAAATCCCTTTATTGCAACTTTGAAGTCTCCTTTTTCTACCTGTTTTATCAGATTAGAAAGCCTTCTTATTGGAATTATAATTCTTTCAGGAAGAACAACTATCAGGTAAATAATGAAAAGAACGCTAAGTATCAAGACTGTCCAGATATTTCTTGCACCGCGGCTTGCATACTTTTCTCCAATGTTTGTAAACTCTTTGATATGTGTCTTTGCTTTTTCAAGTATGCTTCCGTTCTGAATATCTATGGTTTTCCTGCACTTATCCAATGATGTAACTATCTTCGTCTTTCCTGGGTTTTTGTTTTTTTCTGGAAGTATCTTAGAAACATCAAAGGATTCGGAGTATGTTTTTATGTTTTTAACAAGTGAATCTCTTTGAGCATTTGTTCTTGCAAGCAGTATCTTCGACATAATCTTATCATAACCTTCCTTGTATTTGACAAGGTCTCTTTCTATTCTTTTGTGTGGAATTTCTTCATTTGATACAATCATCCTGAGCGAATCAAGCAAAGCGGTGTATTTATCGATATTTAGATGTATCTTATCGAATTCCTCAGTATAATCGAATTTTCTCCCATCACCGACTAATTCACCAAGTGAATGAAGGTCAATTTTTGCTTCATTTATATAACTTGAATCTCTGAGAACAACATAGTTTTTCAAACTTCCATCAATCTTCAGCATTAGAAAAGAATTGGTCTCACATATCCTCGCAATTTCTGAATAAGTTGCCATTCCGTGTATGGTGTTATACATCAAATTATTGTAGTATAGGGAAACTGCAACAAAAGGCATAATTACAAGAGGAATCAAAATGAGAATCAAGGTAACTTTCGTTCTTATTGACAATTTATAGTCAAAATATCTGACTCTACCTTTTATATTCTGCCATCTGCTATTCTGCTGCTTCACCTGTTATTCCTCCTTCACAAGCTTTTCAATCTCTTCTTCGCTTCCAACAACAAGAAGTGTTTCGTCTTCTGCAATCTTGTTATCCGGACCAGGAAGGTCGTCAATCCTTACCCTGCTAACCACTTCACCTTTATCGTTTATTTCTTCAACCTTTTTTTGAATAGCAACCACATTCACTCCATATCTACTTCGAAGATGTAAATCCTTCAATTTCTTTCCAATAAATTCTCCTCTTGGCTTTATTTCAACAAGAAGGTGTCCACTTGCAAGTGGAATATTTTCGATAATCTGTGGTGCTACAAGAGCTTTTGCCAACTGTTCTCCCATTTGCTCCTCTATCAGTATCACCCTATCTGCTCCAACCATTTTTAGAATCTGTGCATAGAGCTCGTTCATTGCTCTCGCAACAACTTCTCCAACACCCAGGTTCTTGAGTATAACAGTTGTAAGAATTGAAGCTAACTGCTGCTCTCCAAGAGCAACAATTACAGTGTCAACATCCGTGATACCAACGCCTTTCAATTCATCAATCATTGTCGAATCAAGAGTAACTGCCTGTACTACCTTATCCTTGATATCCTCCACCTTATCCTTATCTTTGTCAATTGCAAGAACTTCTGCACCCTTTTTCGCAAGCGTAAGTGCAACCTTCCTTCCAAAACTCCCCAGACCAATAACTGCAAACTGTTTCATATCATCTCCTTCTTACATCTCTCTTTTATCCAACCATAACCCTTGCATCGGGATATTCTATTTTCAATTTTCTTGAGTATCTTCCAACTGCATAGGCAAGAGTCAAAGGACCAATTCGACCTATATATATCAAAACAATTATTATTATCTTTCCAATACCATTTAAACTGAAGGTTACCCCGGTTGAAAGCCCTACCGTTCCAAAAGCTGAAGTAACCTCAAAAAGCAGATGAATGAAGCTATCTTTCTGCGTTATCAGCAGAAAAGCAGTTCCGATTGATACAATGAATCCTGATACAACAACTATAGTAATAGCCTTGTATACAATTTGCTTTGGTACTCTTCTCTTGAAAATTTCTATATCCGCCTTTCCTCTAATCATATTGATAACGGCAAGAATCAAAATAGCGAATGTTGAAGTTTTTATTCCTCCGCCGGTTGAACCCGGGGAAGCACCAACAAACATTAGAAAAATCAAAAGCAACAGAGTTACATCTTTGAGTTTGAAAATATCAACAGTGTTAAAACCGGCTGTTCGAGGAGTAATTGATTGAAAGAAAGATGCCCAGATTTTCCCCCCTATTCGCTGATGAATCAAAGTATTGTCGAATTCGAAAATAAAAAACAGGATAAAACCTACAAAAATTAAAACCAATGTCATTATTATGACTAACTTCGTATGAACAGTTAGACGAGATAAACTGAGTCTCCATCTATGACTAAAATTTTCTCTCTTGAATATGCCTGAGACTACAACAAAACCTATACCACCAAACATTATAAGCAGCATCATAACAGTGTTTACAATGGGGTCCGAAACAAAACCTCTGAGACTATTCGAAAAAAGGGAAAAACCCGCATTGCAGAAAGCGGAAACACTGTGAAATAACGCAAAGTAGAATGATTTCTTTGCGTCTCCGAAAAAAGGCAACCATCTGAAAAAGAGCAATATTAATCCAATAAACTCTGCAGTAAATGTGAATTTCAGAATAAATCTGATAATTCTACCAACTTCACCCACTGACGGAATCTCAAGAATCTCACCCATGGTTCTTTTCTCTCTTAAACCCAGTCGTGCACCAAAGATCAAAGCAATTGAGATGGAAAAAGTCATTATACCCAAACCACCGGTTTGAATCAGAATCAAGATGACAATCTGTCCAAAGGTGGACCAGTATTTTGGCGTATCCTTAACTATCAAACCTGTAACACAGGTAGCAGATGTTGCAGTAAAAAAGGAATCTATCAAACTTGTGCGTTCACGGATTTGCGAAGAAACTGGTAAGGTCAAGAGAATCGTCCCTATTATAATAATTGTCAAAAAACTGACTGCAAGAAGCCTTGTAGGATTTTTTAGGAAAGGTTGTGCAAAAAAATCTCTAAAAATACGCTTCTGTGAGAATAACCCCAGCAGAAAAAATATCTCTCTTAGGAGTGCAATAAAACGGGATATTTCAAAATTTCCGAGACTTAAGAATATTAACACAAAGAACAGAAGATTCCACCAGTTTCTTCTAATAAACTCTTTTCTCGATGTGGAAACAAAAAAGTAGAAAAAGAATTCCAGGAGTCCCGCAGCAATGAAAAGCAAACCCAGACCAACACCGGAATAGTGCAACCAGGTAGGAAAGTGCACAAGAAATCCGGATTCAAGTGTAATAACAAGTGACACTGCAACTGTAAACCATATCATTATTGCTTGAAATCTTGCTGCAAAAAAATCTTTCTTGTCTTTTTTATCCATCGGCAAAATTATATGTTATATTTTTCTCGATGTCAATAGATAATTGATTTTCAACTTTTCTGTCCATTATCTTTTGTCCTTCTTGCCAATTCACATCACTTTCTTAACAAACGACAGAATACCCTGTTTCCATGCAACCCTGTGGGTAATTCCTGAACCTTCAAGTTTGTCGTAATTATCCTGATACCAAATGTATGACCTTATCAAAGCATCTTTGTTGCTAAATTTTGGCTCCCAACCCAGTGTTCCTTCTGCTTTCTCAATGGAAACAAAGGAATCGGTATCAGCCGTTCCATAAACCCATTTGTAAAGTGGCGATAATCTCAAAGTCCATAGAAGAGTCAATATTGGCTTGGCAATTATTGAAGGAACAGAGATTACTTTTGCACCAGTCTTGCTGAATTCGCACATTGCGCCAACATCTTCTCTGACCGTTCCAAACTCCTTTGCACCAACATTAAATGCACAGTTTACCATCTTTTCTGGAAGGGTAAGAAGCAGATATATCGCATCAACAAGGTCATCCACTTCCAGCAACTGGTAGTGATTCATCCCGTTTCCAATTATAGGAATTTTTTTACCACTTTTTACCCAATCGTAAAGAATTTGAAAAACACCAAGTCTTCCAGTTCCTATAAAAGTTTTCGGTCTGATAATCGGAATACACATCCCAGTCTCTCTGAATTGTTCACATATCTTCTCAGCTTCAATCTTCGCTTCACCATACGGGCCTACCCCAACAAGTTCATCATTTTCATAAATTGGATGTTTAGCAGGAACTCCATATACTGCCGTTGATGAAACGAAAACTACTCTCTTTATTCGGTTTTTCTTTGCTGCTTCAAGCACATTCCTTGTGCCATCGATATTTGTTTCAAAAATATCTTTCCTCTTCCACAAGGGGAGTGCAGCAGCGGCATGAACGACAAAATCCACTCCCTTGAAAACATTTTTCAAAGCTTCACTATCCCTAATATCAACCTTTGAATATTCAACATTAGAAGGATATTCTTTGGCGTTAATTGCTGCAATATCAATTGCATGAATTCGAGAATATTTGCTGCTTAAATTTCTGCACAAATGATAACCCAGAAAACCAGCCCCTCCTGTCACTGCAAGTCTCAAAACCTCTCCTTCAAGTTAGTTGCACTGACTGCCTTTTGTTTCATAAGTTTTGTGAAACAAATACTATTACTATTGCTGAAATTCCCCAGAGAAGAATATCGATGAGCAAAGGTTTGTCAGTTAACAATGTTTTTTCAGGACTACCTCCCCCTTCCCTCTTGTGAACAAGATAGAGATAGCGGAAAATACCATAAATTACAAACGGTATTGTCAATCCAAGAAATCTCGTCCCGAATTTCATATATGTTGCATCCGCCATTGTATAAAGTGCATAGGTTACAACAGTGGATGCGGTAACCACCGCAATCATCTGGTCGAGAAGCGATAGAGAGTAATGTGACAGTGTATTTCTATGCTCTGTTGCATCTTCCTTTAGCAAAGTTATTTCATAGCGTCTTTTGCTTAGTCCTATAAACAGTGCAAGAAGGAATGTTGTAAGAATAAGCCATGGAGAAATTGCAACATCGATAGCCAAGGCACCCGCCATCGCCCTTAATACAAAACCGACTGAAATCACTATTACATCGACAATTACAATCCTTTTTAATATAAGAGAATAAACAACCATAATCAAAATGTATGTGAAAACAGTTAATAGAAACCAATAGTTCAACAGAAGGGAAAGGAAAAGAGCAATGAAAGCCAAGACTACTGATACAAATAAAGCAACAGGGGTTCTTAATTTTCCTGCTGCAATGGGTCTTGTCCTCTTTTGAGGATGCACATTGTCAATCTTCTTGTCAATTAAGTCATTGAAAATGTAAACCGAACTGGCAGCCAGGCAAAATATGACAAATGCCAGTATGGATTGAGCAATAGGTAAGAACCGTGTGAAACTTAACGAGAAAATGACGCCAGCAAAAACAAAAAGATTCTTTATCCATTGAACAGGTCTTATCTCAGTTAGGATAGCCTTAAAAATTGCTCTTGACATCACAATAAAACAAAAGGTTTTCTACTGATTTTTAACATCAAAAGTATCATCTGAAATATTTATCCCGGTTTGCACACTTTTGACATTAGTTGAAGAAATCAGATTTTCTCCAAGGAATGTTTCAATCTTGTATGGTATACCCCAAATATCCTTGATTTTCTTGTAATCACTAAAAATCAGGTTGACTATTTCCTTACCCATTTTGCCAGAAGCCTTTAAAGGAATAAATCGCGATTTAGAAATCCATATCTTGTCCAAAGCGGAACCTTCCCCTTCAGGCGTTTCTATAATGTAGCATTCTTCGCCATTGACCTCTTCAGTCCCGGACAAAACGCTGTTTTTGGGAATCAACTTCGCAAAATCATCAAGGACACCTTCCTTAAGTGGCTCATCCTTTGGCATAAGAGTTATACCAACAAAAGGAGAAATAAACCACACATTCATGCCATCAAATAGAATTACATTCTTTGTTTTCTCTACATCGATATCCATTTCTGAGACTGTGCTAATTTTGTATTTACTTCCTTTCTTTAGAATAATCTGATTCGATGAAATCTTTGCTCCATCAGAAATACTATTTATTTCTTGAGTGATCTTGATTCCACCAGATTCTTCCATAATCTTTGTATATCTTTCATTCATCTCATCAACAATGGTTTTAACCGATACTGCAAAAAGACTATTAGAAACAAGCATTGCGATGAAAACAAAACCTACTGTTTTTCTCATCATCTCTCCTTTCTTTAATTGTTATTTTCTCCGTTTCTCCGGTTCACTCTTCCCTCTTCACTCATCTCTCTTCTGCTTTTCTCCGACACTCCGGCTCATTCCACTGTCACGCTTTTTGCAAGATTCCTCGGTTTGTCAACATCACATTCCCTCATAACCGCAATGTGATAAGCAAGAAGTTGTAATGGAACAACAGTAAGAAGCGGAGTTAAAATATCAATGGTTTTAGGTATGGGGATACAGTAATTTATTCTCGATTCAATCTCTTTATCGCCTTCTGTTGTTATAGCAATCACAATACCCTTTCTTGACTTCACCTCTTCGATATTCGAAACAACCTTTTCAAAAACAGAATCTCTAATAGCAACAAACACTACTGGCATATTTCTGTCAATAAGTGCTATCGGACCATGTTTCATTTCAGCTGCAGGATAACCTTCAGCGTGGATATAAGATATTTCTTTCAACTTGAGAGCACCTTCGAGTGCCACTGGAAAATTGTAACCCCTGCCAAGAAAAAGAAAGTTTCTCTTCCTGTAAAAATCTTTTGCTATTTCCTGTATCCTTTTATCAAGTTTTAGTATTTGCTCCACCTGTTCCGGAATTCTTCGTATTGCTTCGATGATTTGTCTTCCTTTTTCAACGGATATCGTTCTCATCCTTCCCATAAGAAGTGAAATAAGACTGAGGACCATTATCTGTGAAGAGAACGTCTTGGTTGAAGCAACTCCAATTTCAGGTCCCGCGTGAATATAAACTCCACCGTCGGTTTCTCTTGCTATTGTGCTTCCAACAACATTACATATACCTAGAGTCGTTGCACCCCTCCTTTTCGCTTCCCTCAGTGCTGCAAGCGTATCTGCCGTTTCGCCCGATTGGCTTATGGCATATAGTATAGTGTTGGAATCCACCACAGGACTTCTGTATCTGAATTCGGATGCATACTCTACTTCAACAGGCACACGAGCCATCTCTTCAATCATATACTCACCTATGAGCCCAGCATGCCATGCCGTTCCACATGCTGTAATGATTATTCTATCAACATTTTCAAGTTCTTTCTTATGCCTGTCAAGACCGTCAAGACGTGCAGTTCCTTCTGCCCAATTTAATCTTCCCCTGATCGCATTTCTCAGAGTCAAAGGCTGTTCAAAAATCTCTTTGAGCATAAAATGAGCAAATCCACCTTTTTCTATCTGCCCTAACGTCCATGAAATTTCTGAAATCTTCGGTTTTATTTCCTGAGCTTCCAGCGTAGAAATGGTGAAACCGCCATCCTTGAAACAAGCAATTTCTCCATCTTCAAGATATATTACGTGTCTTGTGTAAGGAACAATTGGCGCAGCGTCTGATGCAACAAAGTACTCATCTCCGCCATCTCCGATTACAAGAGGACTCCCATTTCTCGCACATATTAACTCCTCGGGATGATCGATGGAAACAATTGCAACTCCGTAAGTCCCTTCCACTTCAGAAAGTGCTATCCTTACTGCCCTCAATAAGTCACCATCATAGTGTTCTTCGATTAGATGAGCAATAACTTCCGTATCAGTTTCAGTTCTAAACTTGTGCCCTTTTTTTGTCAAGTATTTTCTTATCGAAGTGTAGTTCTCAATGATACCATTATGGACAACAGCAATATTACCTTTGCAGTCAGTATGCGGATGTGCATTCGCATCCGACGGTTCTCCATGCGTTGCCCATCTCGTATGAGCAATACCAACAGTTGAGTCAATCTTAGTTTCTGAAACGAGTGTCTCAAGCTTAGCTACACGCCCTGCGATTTTCTGAATAATAAGTTGCTTATCAGATATTACTGCAATTCCAGCAGAGTCATATCCTCTGTATTCAAGCTTTTTCAATCCTTCGATAAGTATTGGAACAGCCTGTTTTTTACCAATGTAGCCAACTATACCACACATACTCTTCTCCTTGTATGCAAACCACTTCGTTTAAATCGTTAATATCGTTTCGAGCGTTTCATGCATTAACAAATGAAACTAATTGGACGAATGAAACAATTCGTAATACCTCAATCCTATGTTATTCATCTTTGCCCAATCATCTTAATGACCTTGTTACACAAATTCAAAGCGTCTTTTTTCCTTCTCGCTTCAGCAATAATTCTAACTATGGGTTCAGTTCCTGATTTTCTTATATGAATCCATCCTTTTTCCCAATCTATTCTTACACCATCGGTTCTATTTATCTTTCCAGGTGGAAGTTCTTCAACAATTTTACCGTAATTCAGTTTCTTTGATATTTTCAACTTTTTCTTGACAATCTTCATTTTCTCAAGTTCACTGCTCAGTTGATTGATGGTTTTTCCCGATTCCAACATATACTGAAGTATCAATACAATACCTGATAAGGCATCTCGTGTATACTGAATTTTCGGAACAATTACACCTCCATTACCTTCACCACCAAATACCGCTCTGGTTGCCTTCATTTTTGACACAACATTAGCTTCGCCAACCTTTGTTCTGTAAAGTTTAACACCAAACTCTTTGGTTATAGTATCAATCATTCTGCTTGTGGATAGGTTCGTAACAACACTACCTTTCAGTTTTGAAAGATAGAATCTTCCAGCAAGAGCTAACGAATATTCCTCACCAAAAGGAATACCATCATTTCCTACAATGGATAGTCTGTCACCATCCGCATCTGTTGCAAAACCAACATCCGCATTGTTTTTTTTCACCTTTTCACCTAAGACCGAAAGATTCTCACCAACGGGTTCAGGATTTCTTCTAAAATCACCTGTTCCATCGCAAAATACCTTTATAACATCGCATCCAAATCTTTCCAAGAATTGCGGGAAAACTGCGGAAGCGGCACCGTTTACACAATCAACCGCAACACGGAATTTTCTTTTTCTTAATCCTGTAATATTCAAAAAAGGTAATGAAAGAACAGCATCTATGTGACGCTTAACTGCTTCATTGTCCTTTTGAACCTTCCCAATTCTATTCCAGGGAACAGTATGAAATCTATTCTTCTCATATATCGCAATAAGCCTTTTTGCCTGGGTGCCATCGAGAAATATACCGCCTCTTCCAATAAATTTAAGACCATTCCATTCTGCTGGATTATGACTTGCTGTTATGGCAATACCACCAAGAGTCTTCAAGTGTTTCACATTGTAAAGAACCGTTGGAGTTGGACAGATGCCGATATCCACAACATCACATCCACTAGCCAGAAGTCCGGACACTACAGAATGTCTTATCACTTCTCTTGAATGTCGCGTATCGCTTCCTATCACAACCTTCCCACCCTTAACAAATGTCCCGAAAGCAAGAGCAAACCGAGAAACTATACTGGGGGTCAATCCTTTGCCAACTATACCCCTTACCCCTGAAACACTTATCATTAAGCTATTTTTCATATGCTAAATCGCATTCCTCGTTTAGAGCGTTTACTTCGTTATTATCGTTAATCTCGTTCATTTAATTTGTTTCGTTTGTCATTGCGAGTGCTCTAAGTCCCCTCTAAAAAGGGGGGATTTAGGGGTGTGTTACTGTCGAAACAATCTCATTCTCTGTATTATCAAGCTACGGTTTCTGCACCATTAAGACATAATCTCAGGTTTTAACTAATTAAACCAATTGGAACAGTCGTTGGTCCTTAGGAATGTTTCGTTCATTTCTCTTCTCTCCTCGATCTCTCGTCTCTGGTCTTCCGTCAGCAGTCTGTCTTTCTCCGATACTCCGTTTCTCCCTCACTCCGTTTCGCTCATCACTTCTCGCTCATCTCTCGTCCACCTTTTCTTGCGCACTTTCAACTCTGTTATTCTGTAAGAAACAAGAGCTGGTGATCCGAATTGAACGGACAACCTACGCATTACGAGTGCGTTGCTCTACCGTTGAGCTACACCAGCCTTAAATCTTCTAAATTATACCCTTAAAAAACCCTTATGTCAATAGTTTTTTGTTGAGAACGCTTTCAAGAAAAGACAAAATCAACAGGGATTGAAAGAGAATATAAGATATGCTTCAGCGAGTCTGTCAATCTATGAATCGTTGCAAAGCGAGATTTTTCTTGATAAAAAACCTTTAATATGTACTAGACGAACTATGTGAGCATTCAATTATATTTGAATTACTACCTGCCAACAATCAACACCTCGTACATATCCTTACCATTTTTTCGATTCAATTTATAAGAGTATTCTTTTTTGAAAATTGAAACTTTTGATTTGAACTGCGACAGAAGATCCTTGAGTTCTTTAATACGTGGATTTCCCGGATTACCATAAGAAATCACAATAATTGAATCTTGAAATTCTCTGAAAATAGTTTCAAAATTATTTAACAATGAATTTTTCTCCCACTCAGTTTGTTTTTTAATTAGACATCTATTTTTGGGGGACATGTCTATCCTATATTCCCAATTTTCGTAATCCGCCAAACCTTCAAGAAAGTGATAAAGTGAATAATAATCTTTTGGATGCTTATCGTTTGGTCTAGTGTAGGGGGGGTCTAAATAGATCAAACCGAAATTTCTATTTTTTATTTTCATGACATCCTGACAGATCGCCTTATTTTCCATCCCATTAGAAAAAACTTTTGAAGATGTCTCTTGCGCAAATTTAATGAATAAAGTCGAAAACTCGGTTTCCCAAGTTTTCTTGTTACCAAAACTCCTATCTACATTTGCTTTTCTAAGGTATAGATTCTTTCTATGAAATAAGTTGAATGGTCGTTTTGATAAACAAGCTTGAAATAAGGCATGGTAACCTAAAGCTTGTTTTTTCCGTAGCATTTTTCCTCTATAAAGGGTGGAGAGTTTTTTTATGTTAAAAACCACCATATCTAACCATTTATTTTCTAAATCAAAGTAATAAATGTCTTTAAAAGTATCTTGGATGAAGCTTGGATATTGGAAAGCATTTTCATGTAATAGGAATCCAATATCAGATTGATTTAATTTTACTGAGTCATTTTCTATAAAAGCAATCCCTGTTTGATAATTTGATAAAAGAATGTCGTTAAAAGTTACTTGTTTATCCATCAACTTGAACAAGTAACTAACACTTCCGGTTCCTCCGAATCCATCTAAAACGGTATCGAATTCTAAGTCTTTAATATTTTTGCACAACCAAGGCAAAATACGTCGTTTACTTCCCTGATATCTCGTTGAAGGTGCTGCCTTGATTCGATTATCAATCGTTGTTTTGTAGTTCGACTTATACACCACGCTCTTAATAATATCCCTTTTCATAATCTATAGCGCCAAGACTTGTTTCAATTTTCCTTTATAATAGGAGTCCATACCGGTATCAAAAATCTTATTTCTTTGAGTGCTATTCATAGCCTTAAAGTTATCTGCAAACCCCAATGCAAATATTATATGAATATAAGTTTGTACTTCTTCGTAAATCCTATACCATTTCCCGAATTCATGTGAGTCATATTTTGGGGAAACTCTATCTGCCCTCGTTTGAAAATGACCAGCACCACTATGAATAAATTTTGAAAGTGTTTTGTAAACCCCCCGTATCCCAAGTTTTTTCCCAGCAAACAATTTTTTCTTATCATCACACGATTTTTCAAACTCTTTTATGTTATCTAATTGTTCAAAATAAAGATATCCTCGACCCCAAACATCACCAGCCACATTATCCCTATACCATTCATTTTCATCGGACCACCATTTGAATTCAACAGGGTGTGTTGAGAAAAATACTAAGCGCAGTACTATTTCCAGTTCAGAACGTAAACACATGTACGCGTATTTGTAAAGGCCGTAACCAGAAAAATGAATCGAAATATAGGCGTCCATAAAAATTTCTGGAATTAACTTTATAGCAACATGATTTTGCTGTAACCTGGTAGACCAAATATCAAACAAACTGATTTTTTTTAAAAGTTTCTCAATATCTTTTTTATGCTCTTTTAATGTTTTTTGCCAATTTTTTCTACGCCATTTGCTCTGACTTTCATGAGTAGTTTTTGTTTCAGTTGGAAGATCACTTATCCTAAACTTTGTCATATCACTTAACTCCTTTTTAACAATAACCCAATCGACAAAATATATCGAAAACTATTGGATAACCTTATATACAATGGAGCAAAATGTTTTTTGTTTTCATATTGATATTTAGAGAATATCTGCTGAAGTATCTCTTTCAAGCACCTGCTTTTCTCATGACTCTCTATCGTATTGGAAGGTAAATCATCGATAGACAAGTCATGCCATTCTTGAATCTTAATATTATCGGAATTCTGTTTTACCCTATCTATAACTAACGGCTTAGAATTCAAAAGAGTTGTATATATTATTACCATTCCATCATTTCCTTTGTCTGATTGCAGCTTGATCGTATGTTCTACACTAAGAATCTCCCTTTCTAATCTCCCATTTTCTGATTCAGGCTTTTGAGAGGAAAAATCCAAGTTGAGTATATCAAAAGGAAATTTATCTTGGACGTCACTGCGGCCAGCAATTATAGAATCTTCATAAACATAGGGACCAACAACCGAACCTAATCGTTCAGCCTCCAATCGCATAGATTCATTAGTTCCTTTGTTCCATCCCACCATTAACTCCTTATTTGTTAGTTTATTTCCAATAAATTCGTCTGTTTCTCGACAATTACTATGGTGTGTGAGTGTTAGCACCTTCATTCTTTTATTTTTCTTTCGGCGAGGATACAAGATTTCACTGCCAGCAACAGCAATTGGAACCCATAGCTTATCTATTAGTCTGTCCTTTATTAAAGCAATATTAGCCATTGTCCTCTACCCCTTGAATGTATCTTCAAGCAGGCTGTTAAGTTTCTCTATCAACCCTTCTCCCTCTTTCCTATCTTTTAGGATAAGGACTATGCCTAACGATAACTGCTTTATGATTTCATCACTTAATTTGCTCTTGAACAAAGGGTGGGAAGTATTGAATACTGCCTTATTTTCCTTATCATCTAATCTACAAATAGAATAGGGTGTTTTACTGGGATTCCATTCATCATACCCAACTTTAAATTCCCTTTTAGCAATCTTTATAGTTTCAATAAAAGTAGGATGTTCTTCATAGATTATCACTGACTTCTTTTTAGCTAATACTCTTATGGGCAATTCTTTGGAAGACACTTGTCCTTTTTGGGAAATTATTTTATAATCCGTCTCCTTAATTTTCGTTAAAGCTTCAACTATCTTTTTTGAGGGTATCTCCGCTTTGGTTTTTCTTGTTTTAGTGATAGGGGCATGCGGCAACCTTAGTCTTTCTTTTGAGAAATGAATGATTTTTGCCTTTTTTAATCCATCCACAATTTTATCGTCATTTCTTAGATCACCCAAAGCATCATAAACCTCTCTATCTTGTTCTATCAGAGCATAGAGTCTATCATTCCATTTTCTCAGTTTGCGTTGGAAACATTTATGCATGTCAGCAACCTCTTGTGTATAGTTGAAGTTGTCTCTGTTCACCATCAAAGCACTATCTAAACCCTTTACTATATGGGCCTCGCCACAAATCATGTTCAACTTTCCAAGGACTCTGCCTAATTTCGTAACGTCGAAGTCTCTTGGAAAACCTATTGCCACATCCCTTAATCTAACTTGAAGACCTCGAGCTTCTTCCGGTTCAATTGGTTTATATGAACTCATTATAACGTATTTTAGAAGAATATCGCCAAATTGTTCTTCGCCCCTCTCCAAAATTTTGACTTCTTTTGGTACATTCCTAAAAAGCTCTTCACCATCAAGCCATAATCTCATTGGAACTCTAATTGGTTCAGCAAAGAAATCCCTCAAGTCCTTTCTTTCACGAGGAAATTGAATGGGTACATACTGACATAGTGTCCATCTAAATTTTTCAAATCCACCAAACTGATCAATTTTAGATTTTCCACGCAATTGGGTCCTTTTTAATTCTTCAGCAATTTGTGGTTTAATATCTTCAAGAAGTACTATAGTCTCTCCCTCTTTTTCAGGCAAATCACTCTCATAGATTTCATAATTAACCTTCTCTTTTTTAATATCCCAAGTCCCTTTTCTGAAGAAGTTTTCAGCGTTTACAGTAGCTTCAATGGTTCTATTGCTACCTTTTTTCTTAGTGATTACTCGCAGTACTTGGCAGTAAGGTAATGGAGCCAGAAAGCCTATCCCAAAAGTACCTATTCGCATACGCCCTAACTCGTCACCGGATTTTGCTGGTTCTCTGTAAAAACCGATACGGAGATACTCAGCTTTAAATTCATCATAGTCCATCCCCTCGCCATTATCTCTTATTATAATTTTTTTATTCTTCAAATCTAATTTTATCTTGACTTCCGTAGCACCTGCATCGTATGAGTTCGAAATAAGTTCCTTAACAGATAAAGCGAAATTTCTATATAAACCGATACTTAAGTGCTTCACTACATCCTTACTAACCTGTATGGGCAATGACCCTTTTTTAACCCTTAATTTTTTTACCATCTCTATCACCTTCCGTTTATTATTAATTTCTTATGAATGGTCGATATATTTCGTCTACCGGGATGCGGATAAGCAAAGTGTCCTGAAGGGTAAGAGTGTTAGCCTCAAGTTATATGAAGTGTCGCCATGTTATTCAATCTTTCCTTCTGCCAATATAATCGTACCATCCTTACCCGAATACATCCTCTTATTATCAGAATTAAATTCATATTTCACATCTAGTGATAATGATTCTACTGATAGAATCTTATAACGGCTGCATTTATAGATATGTTTGTTTCCTTTCTCTCCAGCCACGTAAATTTCAAATGAAATAATAAAATGGGGTGCGTCATGGATAACTTTAAATTCATCGGAAGGCGAAAAATAAAAACTTCTTTGTGTGGTCTCAATATTTTTAATATTATAGGTTTTACATTCCAAATAGTACGGTTCGGTTTTATACGTAAAGATTATATCTGGATATCCCGTTGCTTTTTTATGTCCACTAGGACCTGTGGGAATATCCGCATTCAAATTTACATAATTTAATGTCTCTCTAACATATGGCTCAATATCATTCCCCACTTCATTTGGCCTTGTTCTTAATATGCCAGTTTCATTGATCTTTTTTCCTGCCTTTACTGCTGCTGTCTTTAATAACTCTAATACTTCTGTATGTTCCGACTTGCTAAAATCAAAGGAAATTACTTTCTTTCCTGTCATGGCTTCAATGACTAAATTGAAAGGAATGTCCTTCAATGGCTTCAACATCTGCCTTATAACATTTTCTAATCTTTTTGTGTATTCATTTCTCCCCATTATTTGATCTCCTTATCAAAACATTCAATATTTCTTTATATCTTTCCTTTGCCTCTTGTAATATTTCAGAATAACTTTTAAGGTATATTCCAATTTTTTCATAGTCTGGGTTCCTAACCGCCTCATCGAATTCACTGCCAATAAGATAACATTCTATGAATTTTGCATTTGGTTGATTGCTTGCGATTATAGTTTTATATTGGCTCACTTGTGCAAAATCCTGTGAACCAATTTTATGAGAAGGTCTTTTAAGTTCAATTATAAGAAATTTATCAATAAGAGTTTTTACAATTATATCTGGCCTGTCTTTTATATGTTTTTTGAATTTCTTGCTAACTTTATTGTCCAAAATAGTTTTAAGACTCTTATTACTGGCATATAAGCTATAATTATCATTTAACAACCATAAATTCTTCTCTAATAATTTATGGATGTCTTTATATTCCAATGATTTTATATTTCCTATTACTTGTTCAAATTTGTCTATAACCCCCAATCTATATTGTATATGTTCCGTGGTTGAATTTATTTCATATATTCCCCACCTTTGCAAAAGTTTTGCTAACTTTTGGATATCTTTTATATCTGCTTCCTCAAGTTTCTTTAAAATACTTAGCATCTCATTTGATTCTATAGCTCTTATAAGCAAATCCATAATTATAGTTGCATTTCTTTGTGACAATTCATTAAGCTTTGGTATCGTTTCTTCAATCAATTTCTTTATCTTTTCTTGTATTTCTTTAGGTAATTTTTTAAGGGATGCCTGAATGTTTCTATTTCCCAAAAATTTCTTCCGTCTTTCTTCTGCCTGTTCTTTTTCAAGATTCTTACTAATTTCAATCAGTTTATTTTCTATCCATTCTTTATAAGCAATAAATTTTGGATGATTTAAATTAAACCCATCTCTACTTGTTGATATAATAAATTCATCTAGTTTCTCTTCAGGATTTTCTGGATCTAAGAAAGGTACTTCAATCTCCCCAATTATCCTTTCAGCAACCCTATATTGATGTCCATAAGAATTTATATCAAATAATGTTGGCCCCATTACTCTCCTTCTTCTGACCCTAGTTATTATTCCGGCTGGTTTTCGGATATCTCTTGGTTGTTTTGCAATAGTAATATTTCCAAATACCTCTCCATAATTATCTATTTTGTCTTTAATTTCTATCTTTTTCCCAGGAATATCCTCAGAGGTATATCTTTGGCCATTTACATATACGTTAAATTTTTCAGGGAATCCAAACTCTCTCACAAAGAATTTTCTTATTTCTTCGTCACTAATACTTGAAACATGAGATAAGAGTTCTTTCAAGTAAATAGTAGTTCCATTTGACTTATTCGCCTCCTCTTCGATTAAGGGAATACTAATACTTTCTAAACTTTTACCTTCTATATCTAACTTTCTTCTATTTATTTCGAATTTAAATTTTCTATTTTTATGGACTGTTTCTATATACATTATGTTTGCTACTCCCAAACCAGCCAATTTACCAACACCTTTACTTCCAATTAATGGCCTTTTAAATTTTGGTGATTTTTTTCTGTTTTTTCTATTGTCAGAACCTATTTGCATGTAACTTTTTCTTATAAAATCTTTACCCATTCCGTTTCCATCATCTTTGATAGTTATCACACTATTTTTATTTATCTTTTTTGGAATTGTTAACCGAACATTTTGTGCATCAGCATCATAACTATTAGCAATGAGTTCACTTATCGCTTTCGGTAAACTGCCATACATAGCAAGACCTATGTTATCTAAAAGCCTACTTGTTATAACAAAATTAATTTTTTCGCTCATTATTATCTCACCTTTTTAAATATCAAGATATTTTCTTTCTTCATTATATTGTAAAGCCCAAAGATAATTTTATTTATGTTTTTTAACAATCTAAAACCAAGGCCTTCCATATACTCAATAGAAAATTCTACGGTTTTTACTTCCTTACCTTGATAAGTCGCATTTCCTATAACGATAACAGCATATTTATTGGGTTTAAGTATTCTAAACATTTCGCTATATGATTTTTTCATATCTTCATTATAAAGTTCCACCCTACTTTTGCCAATCCCCCTGACTCCAATGAAATCATTTTTCATTTTAAATACATCATATCCTAAATCCTTAAATGAATGGACATCATTTTGAACATAATCAAGAGCAATTGAGTATGGTGGAGATGTAATTATTCCATCAATAGAGCTATCAGATAATTTTATATCTCTTGAATCTCCAATTTTAATTTCTACATTTCCCAATTTTATGTTCAATCTTTCTGTTATTCCTACAAAATCTTTTGTCGAACAGATCATTAAATTCAAATTCTTTATAAAAGATGTTCTAAAATCTCTTTTTCTTCTTGAATTGTCACTAACTGCCAAAAGTCTTGTCATTTTATAGAAATTTCTTACTCTTTCGTCAGAGCTCAATCCTTCTATAATTTCATAGTAATTTGTTTCCAAAGAGAATAGATTTGGTTCAAATTTCGAAATCACTTCCTCCTTAATTCTCAAAATCTCATCTAAGACATGAATGGACTCTGTTTTTACTCTTCCCTGGATTATACAAAGCGGAGAGATATCTATTCCCACAAAATTTATTCCTAATAACTGGGCTTCAAGTGCAGTTGTCCCACTACCTGAAAAAGGCTCAAAAACAGTATTACCTTCCTTTAATCCAATAATATTAAGTAATGCCCTTATCATTTGAGGGTGAAATTTCCCTTTATACGGATATATCCAGTGAGTCAAATATTGATTGACTGAACGAGTTTGATTTTCCTTGATAATATAGAAATAATCTGTAAATTGCCCGTTAACAGTTTTATAATATGAACCTCTTCTCTTTATTAGTTCGTTTAATTCCTCTGATTTTTTCAATAGGTTAAACTCTCTCAGCCCATTTGTCACTTCAAAATCTATCCCCAAAGCTTTTAACTCTAATTCTGCAAGAGACAATTCATAAATGAATTGGACATTATCCAATAAAACTAAATTTTTTCCAGTATTTTCATTGCTTATTCCATAAGCCCAGAATTGGCTTTCTGCTCTTTCAATCATTGTTTCACCTTTTGATTTTAGCTTTTTAATTTCCATCATAGCCAGTCTCCTTTTAAGTTCAATGGTTACATTTTGCCTTTCGGTTGGGGGATATACAAGGTTCGCTTGCGAATTTCCATAAAATGTAGCAAAGCCCTTTATCCGCCATACTAATTGACATACTTTGAGAAACAGCTTATGGTATACAACATAGATATACTTATATGTTACAAATGAGAGTTTGTCAACTACAAAAAATCCGCAGTTGGAAAATTAGAGATTGCGAATTAACTCCTTATTTATGCAATCAAGAATGATGTCAAAAAAATCGTTCCAGGAGAATTCATTTATTGCCTGACAATCGTCTTTTTTGGTAGGACAAACAGCTTTTAATATGTGTTAGGCGAAGCGAAATTAATCGAGAAAAATGAAATTACCTAAGATATATGGTTCATAATCAATATTTATCACCTCGAAATTCGTGTTTCCTCCATTCATTATAACCTTTTCTATCTGCGTTGATCTATTTTTGTTGTAAAAGTATAGCAATACATTTCTTAGTTTCTTACCTTTCTCACCATGTTCATGTAGTCTGTTCAATACAAATTCCAAATTTTGAGCAAGTATACTTCCATCTGGAGCAATCTTTCTGCCGGGAAAACAGCTCCTAAAATCATCTTGTAGAGCATTGCTGAATTCGCTCCAATTACTATATCGTTCAGTGCTCCAATTCATGAAATGCCACGAAAAGATTTCATGTCGCAATATTTGAACGTCAGCGAGTTTAATTTTAACTTCTTGGTTTTGTGAAAGATTGTCCCACTTGCTTTCTATCAAATAAACATTTTTTGAAGATGCCAGAATTGAGTCAAGTTCTCCGAATTCGGCTCTCCCTTCTCCTCCACTTCGGCCAAAACTAGGGCGAAAGAATACCACACAATCTGATGGGGTGGCTTTGTCATTCAACCCATTGAGAATTTCAGACCTGTATTTTTTTAATGCCCAGAGGGTAAGAGCATCTTCTCCGTATCCAAGTATTTCTTTCATCTTCTACTCTCCAATTTCGTTTCACCTAACGGGGTGGCGGATGAGGTGCCGGATGAGCGAAGCCCGTAAGGGTTTGGATAAGCGATAGCGAATCGCATACCCGCTGTTACGCGACGTTGCCGTCATTTTTCCTCCCCGAATAGGTTCTCTAATATCTTTACACCAAGGAAAAAAGCAACACCTATGCCGGATAATGTCTTAAAAGCTTCCCATATTTCGTTTTTGATTGAAAGTTCGCCACTTTTAGTATCAATGCTAATTCCCAATGGCTTCAATACGTCCATGCCAATTATAGGTTCTTTTTCTACATCACTAACACCTATCAGAAAATATCCTCCTTTATTCCCTAAGTTCGGGAAAAAGATCCCCATTTGCCCAACTGGAAAGTTTCTTGATTGTTCATGAACACCAGTTATATTTACATATTGACCTGTACGCCACGCTCCCACAGATATTGCTAATTCGATCGGTATCAATGAAATACTTGCTCCTGTATCAATTAACGAATTTCTAGGAGTTTCACCTTTTTTACCTTTAAATTTTACAGGTTTATATATCCTCATTTTGACACCTCCTTTCAATGTCGCCTAACGTCCCGAGTGTATCTGAAGTCCAGCCATTAGGCTGTATTTGGGCGGAGGCGTTAGCCGAAGCCGGATATGTTCTGTTATACGCCGTGCTCATTTCTTGATCATCTCCATCAAATCCAGAGTTTTGTCAATACTTGAATTTACTGGTCATTATTCACCCGTTGGCAATGTTGTTAAAAACCTCGATATTCCAGATTTCTTCACAGATTTGTTGATATAATTTTTGTCTTTTAATTATATCATCCTTTTTGAAATGAGGATGTGATTTAAAGGGCAATTTAGATTCCTCTTCATATTTTATAAAAGAAGGATTCCTCTCGTAACATTGACGATTCAAAGTTTTAGCTAATAAATTCTGTCCAAAATAATGCGGGAGTTTTTCTTCGTAAGGCAAATCCCCATAACTTTGGTTAAAACCCTCTGGAAGCAAAAGTAATGAGCCAATCTTATTTCTATAATCGTCAAAATCATTCTTCTGTTCAAATTCATCTTTATGTTCTTCAAATTTAGCTGACCATATGTGTTCAACTTGGAATGGCTTATCTATCTCGCGGCTTATGTAATCCTCAAATTTGCTATTGATACCACTTTTTTTCTCGATATGTGTTATTATCCTAGCGAGTAAGAAATGAATAAATCTTTTATTCTGCCCATGCATCTTTAAATCCGTAAAACCATTAAGGTTTACATCAAACTGTGATGCCCTCTGTTTGAATAGTTTTGCCAATTCTTCAACACTTTTGCCTCGAATTTCTTTAACGAGAGAATACATCGTATAACGTATTGAACTATGAGCGTAGTTTCGATAATTTATGGCTCTAAAAACCACAAGCATTTCTAGAAATCTTGAAACCAGTACCAATTTCTTGTTTATGGTTTCTTCATCATCTCCAATATTTATGGGGGCTATTAAAAGTGGGTAATATATTGAAGAGGCCAAACCTCTTTCATTTATGTAAAAGATGTTTTCCAATTTATCATTTAATTTTATCGAATTACTGTTGATTTTGACGTATAATTTAACAAAAAATTCAAAATTGTTGCTTATAAAATTGTAAAAATCCATATTATTCCTAAGTCCCATCTTTTCTTTATTATCTCTTACCCAACTATGGAATCTTGTACCGATTTTTTCAAAATCCTCATTTGCAGCTCCCTTTCTACCTGGTCTAATTGTTTCGGCATATTTGGCCCTGAGCCAAGCCTTGAAGAATTCCAGATCTTCCTCTTTAGAGATTTTATTCAGATTTAGAATTTTATCCTTCCATAATTCATTTATCTTATGTTTCTGTTCGACATCTCTTAGGTTAGAAAGAATAAACCCCTTCAGCATCTCTGTTGGAGTTAAGTTCAAACCCCTATCATTCATGGTTTCGAATATGGTATATGCGTCCTCATCAGAGTAGGTTTTTATTTCGACAAAAATAACATTATCAATAAGCCAATCTATAAAGTATGGTAGGGCTTCTTTTTTTAACTCTTCAGGAAATAACTCTTCAATATCTTTATACCGTTCAACAATATTTTGTACAGATTCTCCCTTATCTCTCACATCAAAATCTTGCCCATTGTATAGGGACTCTATACATTCTTTTCGATCCTCTACTTGTAAATTGAATGATTTTACAGAATATTTCTCTGAAAATATCAAATCTTTTACCGAAACTGTATCTTTTCTGTCTTCTTGTAGATTATTCAAATAAATTAGAAGCAATGTTATAGAAGCTAATCTTTGCTGACCGTCTATAATTGAATGACCATCTTTTTTGATACTCAATACTATCGGACCTAAATAATATCTTTCATAATTTTGCACTTCTTTTCTTTCATGAGATGTGTCATAATTAGCAAAGAATTTTATTGTTAAATCATCAATGAGTTGTTCTATATGTTTTCGTTGCCATCGGTATTCTCTTTGAAAAAAATCTACTATATATTTAACTTTATCAAGAACCTGTCTAACACTTTTATCACTCGCATCGATTATTTTTGTTTGTTGATCCATTTTATACGCCTCCTATTTAGCATGGCAGATAACGTTTTACGAAAATTAGGGACAGCGCCCGTTTTCAAGTTTCCTATATAGATCCTTATAATCACTTTCACGATCCCGCTTATTTATTACTTCCTCCCGTTTCTAAATTATCCAAAGAACTAACTATTTTGCGGGTTGTAACCTTAATCTTTCCAGAATTTTCTCTTGATACCTTTATTACAGCTTTTTTCATATTATGTGTCATCAAAATACAACATAATAGATGTAATGTCAATCAAAAAATTCCAATGAAAACGATTACACAAAATCAACAGGGATTGAAAGAGAATTTAAGATATATCTTATTTTGCTGTATTTTCTCAAAAATATAAGACTTTTCCAACAATCCCGTTATACGCCGTGTTTCTTTTTCTCTTTCCACTCACTTCGTAAAATCCCCATTTTTATTCTATCGTAAAAAACACCGTTTACCTCACAACTTTTCCTTATTCTCGCTTCCTCAATAAATCCCAGCTTTTCTCCCAGTCGAATCATAGCCTTGTTCCCTTCCCAAGTTCCAAACCCTAAACGAGTAAATTTTCTTTCATTGAAAAGATAGTCTATCCAGACATATAATGCTTCCGTACCCATTCCTTTCCCCCAGTATGAATCTTCAGGAATGTCTATACCTATTTCCGGCATATGGGGATCATCTTCATGATAGTAGACCACTACCCATCCAATATGGATATTATCCTTTGTCTCAATCTCCAAAAAAGGATAAGGAGGCTTTCTGCCTCCTTCAAGCCATCTTTTCCTCCAGTTAATAACAGCACTTAATGGGGAACCCTTCCGCTTGTACCATGGACCGTCAAATTGATGAGCTTTCAAATCTTCGGAATTCCATCGTTCATAATCGGCAAAATCCGACCATATAGTTGTTCTAAGGTTAATAAGTTTTCCTTCTATTTTGAAGTTAAAGCCCATAAGTTTTTACCTTCAAGAGAAATCATCTTTGGAAACACGGTGTATAACGTTTCCAGCATAAAAGAAGTCTCGGCGAAGCCGACATTTGGGTGAGTGCCGTAAGGCACGAACCTTTTATGCTGTGTTAGGCGATGTAAAACCTCTTTAGTCAGTTTACTCCTTTCCTACAGGTATTATGTATAAGGGCTGTTCTTTATCCTCCATATTCATTATCTTTTTTACTTCCTCATCATCAAAAGCCCCGATAACCACTAACCCAAGATTTAACGAAACTGCTTGCAGATAGATGTTTTGAGCGGCATGACCAACCTCCATATGGACGTATCTTATACCCCTTTCTCCATATTTCCCGGTTGTCCGTTCATAAACTGCCGAAAATACTATAACTGCGGCAGCGTCTTTAATCGAAGGCTGGTCTAAGGCAGCATTACATAGTTCAGTTCTTTTATCCCCTTCCACAACCATCGCCAGTTCGTGCTTATGAGGCTTATACTTATAAATCCCATCGGGAAGATCATTCACATTTCCAGCAACAACATAAAGCTCAAGTGGATAGAGGGCTCCTGCAGAGGGAGCTGTCCTGAAGCCTCTCGGATCTGTAATTCCTTGCGCAGCCCAGAGGAGTTGTAAGACTTCGGTAAGCGCCAGCGGCTCATCTTTATACACTCTGACCGATCTTCTTTTGAGCAAAGCCTGTTCGACCGAAGTGTTGCTATCATATTTCGGCTCACGTAGTCTTATTTTTTCATTGATGGGCTCCATAGGTTCACGTTCATCTACCTTTAGTTGCTGTAACATAAAAAAACCCCCAATTCCTACACCCATCAATACTATGACCATCATTACGATATGTATTTCTTTCATAACATCAGCGTTTTGGATTTATGTCGCTTAGCTTGTTTATATACGAACTTGGTTCGTATATACCTCCCTGTGGATGTTCGGATTTCTTGATACTACCTACTTCCCCTGAGTTTTTTAACATATTTTGAATTATAGGGAACAGTAACTTCAATCTTTCCAGAATTTTCTCTTGATACCTTTATTACAGCTTTTTTCATATTATATCATCAAAATACAACATAATAGATGGGATGTCAAACAAAAAATCTACAACTGCGAAATTAGAGATTGCGAATTAACTCCTTATTTGTGCAATGAAAACCATGTTAAAGACCGTTTTATAAGGAAATTTGTGAAGTAAAGCCTTCAATGGTAGCACTACGCAATAGTGCTACATTAATATGTGTTAGGTGAAGCAGCTTCGCCTTACAAACAATCATACGATACATTTCCAATACTTTCTTTTCATTCCCTCTTCTGGCTCTTCAAATTTGGACCATTTGTACCCCTTATCAACTAGAAATTGGTGTATTTTATTATCCATATCGTCGCTCCCGGGACAATGTATAACCATCCCGCCCTTTTTTGTAACTCTCTCCATCTCTTTATGCTCCGCTTCTATGTTATCGCCAAATGTATGGCCTTCCATACATATATCTGCAAAATTATCTGGGAATGGAATATCCGTTATCAAACCATCTACAATAAATACATTATTTAATCCCTTCCCCTTTGCCATTTGTTTTAGATAAAATCGTAAATTGCCAACTGGTTCTACTGCATAAACTACTTTTGCTTTTAGTGCGGCGATAAAGGCTAATTTACCTGTTCCAGCACCTACATCTATAACAATTTTCCCAGTGAAATCGGCTATTGATGTTAATTCAAAAGGATGCCATTTAAGAAAAGGTTGAGCATCATATATTGCTGGGTCTATCACATAAGTCAAAAGGTCATTGATTGAATTCAAGACCATCTGTTCCGCTTTCCGAATATCATTTTCATTATATTTTCCAATATCTAATGAAACAACTTTATCTAACCAACTTGTTATCTCTGGACATTTATTTCTTAAAAAACATTCCACTGTTGGATTGGCTCGTAAAGCAATAGCAAGTGTTTTTTCCGTCAGCCAACCAGGAAACCAGCTAATTTGTATACGCTCGAGAAGTAGCAAGCTATTAAATGATAAATTTGATGTGTCTATCCAATTAACTGCCATTTGTTTTCCTCCTTGGCAATTTCACCCAACTTTTTGCGGGTAAAAGAAGTTGCATCAAGCAATTTGGGCGAAACGTAGCGAAACCTTTTGTCCGTTGTGATAGGACCCAAAGGACAAGGTTGCGAAGCAACCGCAGAGTTCCGAACCCCGCCACATTTTTTATTTACCAATATTTAGAGTGTTGAAAAAATGAACAATTATGCTTATGTTTAAGGTTTTCTCCCAACGAAGTATGCATAACCGATATATTCTTGATATTTTTTGAAAAAACGGCCATATTCTTTCATTGCCCTACGTAGAGGACTATTTAACATTAATTTGAATGTCATTTTTAGCATGCCAGAGAACCCAAGCATTTTTTTCATCATAGTATCCATATCAGCTATGGTCTGAGAGAAATCTACAACAATTACATCAGTAAATCCCATTCTCTCAAGAAAAGTTTTCCACTCTTTAAACATTTTGGTATCGTAGTCACCCCAAAGTTCTTTGACTTCTTCTAATATTTTCTCTGTCGGTTCTTTTCTCCAAGTCATCTCTAAGTCTCCAATCACACCACCATGTCTCAACACCCGGAACATCTCTGGAAAGGCTTTTTCCATATCTAACATTGTTGTCGCACACTCTGCAATAACTATATCAAAGCTTTCATCATTGAATAGCAAGTCGTATATGTCTGCCTTTCTGAAACTTACTTTGTCCTCTAATCCCTTCTCCCTTGCTCTTTTCATGGCTCCTTCGAGCATTTTCTCAGAATGGTCTATCCCGACAACTTTGCACTTATATTTTTCTGCTAAATAGCATGGAGTTACACCCTTTCCAGCTCCCACGTCCAGAACATTTTTGTCTTCATTTATTCCACACCTTAGCACCATCTCATCAGTTTTTTCTAACCCACCAGGATGTAAACATTCCAGACCACAGTCCCACATAACTTCATCAATATCTGCCATACTTGCCATTTTTTTCATATTTGATTTGTTTCTTGGTTTCATTAGGTTATACTAAAACTATTAAAATGGCAAAGACTTGATTCGTACACCAAATTTGCTGAAGATGTCAATGCTTTGAAAAAATATTCGTCTTCAGCACTCTGGCTTTTTACATTACGTTGATAGGAAACCGCAGTTTGCTGTAATCTCCTAAGTCTCGAAATGAGATCTTTTTGAATATCGGTTTTATTTTGAATAGCTTCAATAGCATTTCTAAAATCCATAGCAATCGGTTTTATATAGTTGAACACATATTTCATATATTTCCGATAGTTATTTGTATCAGGATCTTTGGCTAAAATAGCTCTGAAATTATGCATTATTGCAAAAGAAGCACTGGCACATCCATTGTGAATATGCTGCATTTTCCATTTTAACTTCACAATAACTTCCCAGTTTCTTCATCTTCCATCTTGTTTACTCCAAACTCTACCGGATTTATGCGGATAACGTTTTGTGTGCTTGCAAAATGTCCAAGATATTTGGTGAGCAAAGCAAACTGCAAACACACTGTTTGCTAAACTGGACTACGAACTCTTAAATCTTGTAGCATATACTTTCTGTGGAAAATCGCCTTGTGCATACTCGATCTTCATCTCCCCTTTCACAATAGCCTCATCTGCATACGCCTCTATTACTTCACCTATAAACAGGTTTTTATCTCCTGTTTCTATTTCTTGTCTAACTTTGCATTCCATATGAGCCACACATTCCTCAATGATTGGAGCTCTTACTTTGCGTGCCGCTCGCGGTGTTAGACCTGTTTCCTTAAATTTATCTACTTGGTATCCCGAATGAAAGCCACAATAATATATCTTCGGTCTTAGCTCCTTTGGAGGAACATTTACAATAAACTCTTTAGTGCTTTCAATTAACTTACATGAATAAGCCCCTTCTCCTATGGCACAGATTATAAGTGGGGGTTGTTTTGATACAGGTATACAAAAACTTACCGCTATGATATTCCTTTTTCCTTTCATATCTCCACATGTTATCAAAAAGTGCCTCATCGGCCACATATACTGCAAATATTCAACATCGACCTTCATCTTATTTCACCTCTTTTTGTTCATTTCAGCTGACTGAATACGGATAAAAGAAGTCCCGCTGAAAGCGGAATTTCTTTTATCCGTTGTTATCGGAGTGCGATAGCACTGAGCGACCGATAGGGAGCGAGAGTTTTTGAATCGCCGATTTTTCTTATTCATATTTTCTTATGATCCATAACATACATATGTTTCATTATCGTTGAATCTGAATTTCATTTCCTTTAATTGTTTCTCTAATAACGAGCATTATGTTCTCATCCTCCCAAGTGATTCTATCCAGATTTTTGAAATGACGAACAATATTCTCCTGAAATTCCTTTAAGGCTTCTTTAAATTCTTTTTCATCGTATAAATAGAATGTAGAATAATGGCAATTCTTGGCTTGTGTTACCAGCCATTTTAATTCAGTTATTCGGTTATATTTGAAATGTTCAACAGATTCTAACTTTAGAACCGGTATCTTCTTTAACATATCTTCTAATTCATTTAGTTCATATAGGCGATTCTCTTTTTCATTGAATTTAGGGAAATATCTCCCCCAAATATTTCTTTTGTTTTGGCTTCTTAAGCGCGTGTAAATAAACAAGTATCCATTATCTCTTAAAACTCTGGATGCTTCTTTAAGAAAATCTAAAAGTTTGAAATGATGCATTGCATTGAAGGTGAACATGCAATCTAAAGAATTAGTAGGTAATGGTAAATCGCCTGCCGGTGCTTTTATTGCTTTGAAGTTTTTAATTTCGTGTTCTTTTAAATTCTTAATAAGTTCATCTAGCATATTCTTATTATGATCAATGCAAGTGAGCCAAAGTTTATCTCCCAAATGATGGAATAATTCTATATCATATCTCCCTCCTCCACAACCAACATCCGCTGCTTCAATCTTTGGCAAGTTTTGTAGTTTATCTTTTATAAATAAAATTGGCTCCTGGTCTGTTGTTCTTAAATCTTGGTATTTGTGTGCGATCCTTGAAAAATGATGATGAATTTTCATAGTTTACTTTCTCTACAGCAATTATTAAAGTTTTATATTCATTTCCCTCTATATAAGCTCTTCTAAAGGCGATTCAAAAATTTCCGATAACGGTATCGGTGTAAAAGAAGTTCTGCATAAGTAGAATTTGGACGGAGCGAAGCGTAGTCTTTTACACCGTGTTATACGCTGTTGGTCGCTTTCGGCCATTGACAGTATTGACTACTATTTCTAAACATATCCAATTCTTATATTTTATCTAAATATAAGGTCTGCGTTGGATAAGCAAATTTAATTCCGCGTTTTTCAAACTCTTCTTTTATTTTAAAATTTATTTCCTGCTGAATATCCATATATTTATTGTAGTCACTACTAATAACATAATAAACTACCTCAAAAATAAGACTAAAATCTCCATAAGAAAAGAAGTGTGTACGGTCAAAAACTGTATCGTTAATACTTTTTATAATATTTGTAATTATTACCGGTATTTCTTTTAACTGTTGGAGGTTGGTTTGATAGGTAACTCCAAGTTTGAAAACTACACGGCGCTTATCCATCTTTTTGTAGTTGCGCACACGCGAATTAGTAAGGTCAGTATTAGAAAATACTAATTGTTCTCCACCTAAACTGCGAATTCGCGTAGTCTTAATGCCAATATGTTCAACTGTCCCTAAATAATCTCCAATGATGATAAAATCGCCAATCTCAAATGGACGGTCAAAGAGCAGGGAAAAGTAACTAAATAAATCTCCTAAAATTGCTTGGGATGCCAAAGCAATTGCTACACCGCCAATGCCTAACCCGGCAACCAGTGCAGTAATCTTGATGCCAAGATTATCCAGGATAATAATAATAGCAAGGCTCCAAACAATCAACTTTAAAAGTGTAAATATCCCTTTGAGAGAATGCTTCCTAGCTATATCCTTTTCTTCCTTTACCCAATAAGTTTCAAGAACATAAATAATTATTGCCAGTAAAAAACGAACACCAAAGATAGTCAAAAGAATTAAACCCAAAACATTGATACCTTTCTCTAAGACGGGATTCAGAGTTAAACCTTGGATGCTTAGATAAAAAGCACCGAAATAAAGTAGCGGTAGCAAATTCTTTCTAATGCCATGAATCAAAAAATAATCTATTGCAGTAGTAGTTTTCTTTGCCCACACTTTTAGACGATTTATCAGGATGCTTTTGAATATTTGAATAATAATGATACCGATGAGAAAAGTAGAAAGGCAAATGAGATAGTCCAAAATGCGGTTGTGGAAAAATGTTTGCTGTAGAATATCTTGAAACATATCAACCCTCCTTATCTATTTGCGACCAATGGCGTATAACTTGTTTATATACGAAGTTTACTTCGGATATACATCCCTGTAACTGCTCTTTTTTATCTTTACTCATCACCTCCTCCCGTTTCTAAATTATCCAAAGAACTAACTATTTTGCGGGTTGTAACCTTAATCTTTCCAGACTTTTCTCTTGATACCTTTATTAGAGCTTTTTTCATATTATGTGTCATCAAAATACAACATAATAGATGAGATGTCAACTAAAAAACATTCTAAAAATGAGATAGATAAGTGGGAGCAAATTCCGACCCAATTGTTTTTCAAAACTTCTTAAAAAAGACTGACTTCCAAATGATAATTGCCTCTTTGAGTCATATGGTGAGGAATAGCCGGAACTACAACCCGTGCTATGCGTGGCATAGAAGATTTTTTATCAAATATGTCTTCCCATGTCAACACAAAAAGGTCGCTGTCCCTATTTTTATGGTGATCTATCAAATAGTCAATTTTTCCCAATATCTTACATAGTTGTTTTCCTGATACTACAGGTAATTTACTCAAATCGCTACCTCAACAGTTTCTTCTTCAATTAATGGGGGAATAGGTTCATTATGTTTCTTCAGACTTTCTAAGTATCCTTTAACAGCATCCTGAATATTTTCCAAAGCTTCTTTTCTGTTTTTGCCCTGAGAAACACATCCGGGTAATGAAGGACACTCTACAACAAATATCCCGTCTTCATCTTGCTCGAGCAGAATTCTGAACAGAATAGTTTACAACCTCCCTTTTGACTTAAAGATATTATCTTGATTATACCTTGCTTAATTCCATTAAAAAATAATATAAAGAATTAGAGATAAAGTCAAGGGGAAAAATCTTCCATAATGGAAATCTGAAATTACGAAATTGGAAATTGAATCTTCCGCTTATTTTGTGAATCTGCCATCATCTTTTGATTTTGAGAGTTTATGCACATTTCTCTCAAGCCAACCTGTTTTCTCTACTTTTCGTATGTCAAATTCTGGAACATAGGGCTTTATATCCAAAAGAGGAGTCCCATCTACAATGTCTACATCTTGAATATGGAGTATGTTTTCTTCAATTTTAGTAAGACGCACCATTGAAATTCCGATTGTATTAGGTCTGCTTGGACTCCGCGTTGCAAAAACTCCATGTGTCTCATTATCCATATACGGCTTCACTTTTAATGACGAGGCTTTAGATAGATGGAAGTGATATATCAAAATAATGTGAGAAAAACCTTCAAGATCCTTCAAACCTTCAACATATTCCGGGAATACCTCAACCGTTCCATTAATACCTTCAGCCGCTGCGGGTTGTATGGGTGTTCCCCTGGGTTCTTTGAATGGAGAATGAATAACTCCAATTGGACTGTACTTTATTTCGTCCATAATTCTATCTCCTTATATTGTTCATACTGCTTTTCCTTGTATCATAATCTAGATTTCATTTCACGAATCACCCAAGGACTTAGGTTGTATTGAAACTATTAAATATGTAAAATAATCCGCTCCAAATGATTCTCTTATTGAATCAAAAGTTTCGTAAAGCATAGTTATTCCGTTATTAAATTCCTGTTAATTTTTATCATAATATCTTTTTCTTTTGGATCACTTTCAGCAATCAAGAGCGCTAAAGCAACTAACGCATTGTCATTTATTTTCTTCTCTCCATTTCTGCGATAAAGATAATCGTTCTTATCCAAATAATAAACAAAAAGAAATGAACCAATACGCTTATTACCGTCAATAAAGGGATGGTCTTTAATTGTGAAATAAAACAAGTGAGACGCTTTATCTTCTACTGTTGGATATAATTCTTTGCGGTCAAATGTTTGATACAATCCTTTTATAATTCCCTCAAAGGCACCCCGTGTTTCTCTACCAAAAATATCACTGGCTTCTTTTTTGGCAATCAATTCTTTTTTAAGTTCTTTAACAATCCGCCGACATTTTTCATACTTCAAAACAAATTTTGCTTTCCTGCCCTTTGCCGTCTTCACTTTTCCTTTGTCGTATTCTTCAAGTAATGTGAGTGTTTTCGCATAACTTGAGAGTAGATTCAAAATCTCGCCCGCTTGTCCCCATAATAAGTCTTTTCTTGACTTTTCCTGCAAAAAAGTAATGGCGGTTTGCAATTCCTTAAATTTATCCCGTGCTTCTAAAAGCCGTTTTTCGTTAATGCTATAACCCTTGATCAAATGATCTTTTAAAGTTTTTGTTGCCCAAATACGGAATTGAGTAGCCCGCTTGGAATTTACACGATAACCAACAGAAATAATCATATCCAGATTATAGAAATTCATTTTTCTAATTTTCCCATCAGCGGCAACCTGTTCCAAAATGGAACAGGTTGATTTCTTGCCCAATTCACCTGTTTTGTAGATATTATTAATATGTTTAACAATTGCTGGACGACTGACATCAAAAATCTTTGCGACCAAATGTGCATCTAACCAAACAGTATCTTTTTCAAGTTTTACTTGAATTTCTGGTCCGCTTGGAGATTTGTAAATAACAATTTCTCCTCTGTTAATATTGTTTCTCTTCATAATTTAAAACCCATTTCGTAAATTTCTCTTATTGAATTAAAAGTTTCGTAGAGCATAATCAAGAATGCGTAACATATTCAAAATTATATGTTACAAGTTGGAGTTTGTCAATCAAAAAACCACAGAGGGCTGATATACTCAGAATGACAGACAAATAATTTCGAATTAAACACCTAATGACCAATAACTGATGACTGATGACCAATAACTGATGACCAATGCTTGCTGAATAATATCCGCCCTCAATTTTCCACAAAAACATTGACAACTTGACATTTAGGTGATAATATTAGCTAATAGAAATAGGTATAACGAATGCTGTACTAAGGAGGTAACTATGAAATATTTTCTGTTTTTTACTTTCATGCTTTCAATTTTTCTTTCTCCAGCTTTTGTTTCTGCCGAACAATACGGCACGACGGATTCAGGGAAACGCATTGTCTTAAATGACAACAGCAAATGGGCTTATGTGAAGACTATTAAAGCAAAAGATGCACCCTTTGGATTCAGGAAAACAAACTGGGGTATGACAAAAGAGCAGGTAAAGAAAACTGAGGAAAGCCCTGCTGTATTCGAAGGATGGAGTGATACTGACGATGCAACTATAATCTATTACAAGGAAAAGGTTTTTCTCTTCGAGTGCTTCATAACCTATATTTTCAAGCAAGAGAAGTTAGTGAAGGGAAGATATTCTTTTGACCCAAATAATGGAAACGATAATGAATACTTTCCTGATTTTGACACGATAAGTGCGGCTCTGACCGCCAAGTATGGGGATGCAATCGAAGATTCAATCCTGTGGTCAGATAGCTCATATGTAGAAGACCCAAAAAAGTGGGGACTTGCACTTAGAGAGGGAAAACTTGAAATATTCAGGACATGGGAAACAAAGAAAACAATTATTACTCTCTCTTTGTTCTCATTCGAAGACAATATCACCTTGCAGGCTGAATATCGAGACAAGAAATATGAACTTGATAACGAACTTTAGATAACATTTCGTATTGTACTCTCATACTAACCAGTATTAGTAATTAAATACATCGAAAATTATTGACAAAAGGTTTTCAGTATGCTATACAGGTTTTAAGAAATTATGAGTCTAAAAAAAGAATCTCTTGAGTTTGTTAATTTCTTCACAACTGTGATGTATGATGATGAGTCAGGCATATTCATTATCATATTCAGCGGTTCTATGGATAAGAACCCAATATTGAAATTGCAGGAAAAAATTAAAAATATGATTGCAAAAAGAACTTACAACTTCATTATTGATGTGAGTAATGTTACCTATATTAGTTCATCCGGACTCGGTTTCCTTATGTATATAATGAAGTACAGGAAAAATTTTATTTTTCTTTCATCTCCTCCGGAAGAAATACTCAAGGCTTTCAAGCTTCTTGATATGGATGACCTATTCAAGTTCTACTACAATGCCGAAGAGTTAAAAACACGGACAAACATATCCGATGAAGTCATCCAGGCAATAAAAGACGAAACACTCGCCATAAAGACTATTCGGTACAAGAAGAGATGGGTAAAAATCTTTAGAGAAAACTTCCCAACACAAATCGAAGCAACCAGAGAAGTCGAGAAAATGCTGCCTTATATACTGCAGGCAGAACAGGCTAATAGTATTTCATTCCCCAGTGACGAGAAATACACCTGTGTATTGTATAAATTCATCGATAAAACAATCACCAGAGTGGCAAAGATAGACCGGGAAGAAGTTGATGATGCCCTTGTGGAACTCATAGCAAAGGAGTTGATGACTAATGCTGTTAAGCACGGGTATGATCACAAAAAAACTGGTGTAATAGAGGCTAATTTCAAACTCGACAATGAAAAATTACAACTAAGTGTAATAGACTACGGGAAAGGATTTTCTCCTTCTGCATCGACTCATAATGCCCTTCCTTCCGCTGGGCTGGAATTACTAAAGAGAATCTTCGATAACATTAGCATTTCCGAAGCACCCAAGAAAGATGTGAAAGGTCTTGTGCTTGGCAAAGGAACAATGGTTACGATGACCAAGCATCTTATTGTAAAGTCCGAATAACAATCAACTCAAAGAACTTAATTCCTCATATTCGCTTTTATCCAGCACCTCACGAACATTTGTATCTTTATCCTTCCGAGTTATCAATCTTGAAATTGTATAAGCATCCATTTCATCTTCGCTAAAAGGTTTTAGCATTGCTTTTATCGTATTCCTGTCAATACTTTCATCCAACCAATGCAATTCGTCTTCTCTTCTCAGTATTACTGGCATCCTTTTCTTCCTGTTATGAATTTTTTCCATCAGAGCGTTTGCATTTGTTGTTATTATTGAGAAAGTCTGTTTTCCTTCCCCTGACTTTTTCCAGATATCCCAAAGCCCGGCAAGAGCAAAAGCATCTTTGTCTTTCAAGAAAATATAGTAGGGATATTTCCTTCCATTAACTTCCCTCCATTCATAGAAACCATCAACAATAACAAGACAACGTTTTTTCTCTATGGAAAACTTGAACGAAGGTTTTTCGAAAACTGTCTCGGCTCTTGCATTGAATGTCGAAAATCTCATCTTATTTGCCTTCTCTTCGTCTTTTGCCCAGAATGGAATAAGACCCCACTGAATCATCTTAATGTGCTTCACATCATTGCCACAGATAACCGGCAAATATGGTGTCGCAAAGGCTGAAACATGATACATCGGTCTAAACAGTTCCGGATCCATAAAAGTTGCTGTGAATCTATCTTCTATGTAATTCCTATTTTTTGTGCAGGATAAATGATAACACATATTTTCTCCTTTTTATAATATATACCATATAGCACATTTCCCGCAATATGTAAATATTTTTTTTCGGTCGAGCAAAATCCAGATACCTCCTTGGTTAGTATGGAAAAGATTACTCAGAATCACATTCACTTGCGTGAATTGCAGAAGCATTTTTTAAAAAACTATTGACAAAGTTATACAAAGATTATATAATAAAAAAGTGTAATAGAAATGAAACTATCACATATGCTGATGACTCATACTTAAAAACCGGGAGGAATGATGAAATACTTGATTATTTTATCGGTTTCAATAATCCTTTCCTGTGCTTCACAAGGAGACCTCTCACAACCGGAAACAACGTATCCTATTCAGGTAAATATCAGAATTTATGGTGACGACTCTCTGCATTTTTCAGGTGAATACGGAAATAATTCTGACACATCAACAGTTACAGGCATTGTCCCTGTGGGTGCTGAGAATTATGTTTCTTACTTTGCTACTGTGGTTGATTCGTCGGATTCGGTTTTCGCGAAGTTTCATAAGGAACAGTCCAGTGGTCAATTAAAGGTAAGTTTATATGTTGAAGACCATCTTAAGGCATGGCAGGCAACTTCGAATTCGTTTGATAGTGTTTATGTTAGCTGGAAACCATAATACAAGAAAGGCGAAACTTAAGTTTCGCCTTTCTTGTCCAAAAGGTTGTATTATCTACTTCATCATAATAAGTTTTTCAGGTCTCAAGACAGTATTCCCGACAGTTACATTGCAGAAATAGATGCCAGCAGGAAGTTTCTTCCCCTGTTTATCTACACCTTTCCATACAGTTTCCTTGGTACCTCTGAAGGAATCTGACCAGACTTTCCTACCTGTAATGTCCGCAATATTCACATTGACTTCCTTTTCTCCTGTGTTAAGGAATCTCAAGGTGATCTCTCGTGCAAATGGATTTGGACCAACAATAATCTCAGGTTTCCTAACGGTCGGAGACAGCTGATTTTCTTCAATTCCCTGAATCAATCCAAACCACTGCAGGATTCTTTGCATAACTTGAATGCGTCTTGAAAGAGAATTTATTGCCTCATATCCAAATGAGAAGTAAACCATTCTGTATGCACCGTCATACTTGACAGCACAGGGACCAAGTGTGCCTGCATATTTGAATACCGAATCCGAATCTGCTGTCTTTGAAATTGCACTTGGGGAACTCTGATTATTGGCACCTCCTGCACCCACTATTGTCAAAGAGATACCGTCACCTATCTCATCACCAGGAACTCCAACTATGCCATAATAATTCACATCGTCCGTGACAAAGATTGCGTGTAAATAGTCTGTGTAGAAGGAGGTCCCACCTATGTCGTGTCCTATGTCCTGACCAGTAATAAAGAGTTTTCCACCAGCATCGAGATAATTCGCAAGGTGTGTCTGGTCTGAGCTTGTAACAGTATTTGTATTCAGTGCTCCCGTAAACCAAACAACAACCGCATACTCATTAAGAAACTGCATCTCTATTGCCGAATCGGGAGCAACATCGTAAATAATCCCGAGACTTTCTATTGGGGCAGTGAAATACTGTTCGACATTTCCGTATGCATCTCCCCCATCGTTGTCTATAAAGATAATGTCAGGTCTTCCAATCATAATCTCGAAAGTATCTGTTGATGTATAATTGTTAGGCTGTGCACTGATATCCATAATAAACTGTGCCCTGTGCACTGTTGCAGACGATGAAACGGAAAAACTGAATGGGTCGGCTGAGTTATTCTTGGTGCTGTCCGCTGGAATATCAGGGAAATTGGATGATGAATTTATTAGTGTTATATCCGGGTCATTTGTGGAGATTGTGGCTGAAACATTAGTAGCATCCATAAATGGAGGGCTGTTGTAAAGTGAAACTATCATATCAACAGTTTCGCCAGGATCTGCTCTTCCATCATTATCACCCGAAGAATCATCGATAGAATAACCTGTGAAAGTAATATTGGGCACATTGATTGGAATTCTCCACTTTGCTGCCTGTTTTATTTCCTTGTTCGAATCAGTTTGAATAAAAACTGCGATGTATGAGTTTATGAAATTCCAGGAAGGGTCAAATGTGAAATTCTGCGAATCGTAAAGCGTATCTCCCTGCGACATAGAAATCGAAACTCCGGATGCAGACGGGAACATATTCCTCTCAACAAAGTAAAGAGAATCCTCAGGTCCCCATGCAAAGTCGATATCCGTTTCGATGATTGCATATCTTAGGCGCAGGTTTGAACCTGGAGTGCCTGTTGCAATAATTTCCGCAGTAATATTTCCTGTATGTGATTGGGGAGAGTAATTTCCGTCGAGATTAATCTCAAAAGGACTCGATAAACCCTTCCTTGTATTGAAACCACTTCTGTATTGGGCATAATTCCCGCTTCCTCCTCCGACGTATTCATAAACACCATCAATATAGGTTGTCGGATAGCCCGGAAATCCATAATAACTTCCTCTCTGCGAAGCATAGGAGTTATAAAATGGATCACTTGCCGATGCATGATACTCTATTGCAACAAGACTGTCTCCTGTTTCATTAGCAAGCTGCTTTATCGCACGAGCAGCATACGGACAGTAGCTTCACCAGGTTGCAGTCATACTCTCTATAACAACCGCTCTCTGTGTGGCAGCAAGAGATACGATGGAAACAAGAAGAAATGCAAAAAGAAAGAAAATCTTTAAGTATTTCATAAAACCTCCTTTCAAGGTTCTATTGAACCTCTGTATAAATGTTTATTTGATGTGTCACTGTTGTGTCGGTCATAGATTCACCCTTAATATTAATCTTCTCAATACCTATATTAGAGTTGGTAATTACCTCAATGTCAAATGAATCAGTTAAGTTGGGAGCAATCACCAAAGTATCTACAACAACAGGAGCAGGCATATGGCATACTCCTCCTGAACACATCTGCCACATCCAACCCGGGACAGTATCAATCTGCGAGGCTGTGACAATGTAAGAATCGGGAAAAGCACTCGTATTCTTGATATAGAAATCAAAAGTAGCAGTTGTTCCGGGTAAGACAGTTTGAAATGTATCCGGAGTAACTGTAAGCTGAAACTCTGCAGGGTTCACCGACGGAGCCTTACCAAGATTAATATTGGCACCTTGATATATTGTGTTATCACTGGAATTCTGAACAAAGACATTGAGCCATACATTACCCAGGGGAGTCCAGGAAAGTGGAATGCTTCCTGATGTATTAAAAGGATTACTTTCGGTAATAGAAAAATCAATTCCCTGTGCATCAGGGAAAACCTGTTTTGTAACAAAATGGTAAGTGGAATCTCCAAATACGACACTGTCTTCAGTAAGCACGAGAAATAGTTTTCCTGACAGGTTTTCGTCTGAAGAAATAGTTATGTTGAAAACTATTGATGAATCATCTGCGAAACTTGCACTAAGTGTTTCAACCTTAAGACTGGATTTTTTCGAGTATCTGTCCTTGATAGTATTTAAGTAAGTAGTAAACAGGTCTCCAGTCCCACCAATATGAATTACAACTCCGTCAAAAACAACCGTTGGAAATCCCGACACATTGTACAATCCCTCTCTGTTCTTGACAAAACCAATGCAGGGACTTATCGTGTCTCCATTTAAAGTATCATGATATTCGATGACCACAAGACTATCTCCATGAATTTCGTAAAGGCTATCAACTGCTTTTTCCGCAAATGGACAATTTGGGCATCCGTGATATGAGAACAATTCAATCACGACATTTCGTTTGTAACCTGCTGATGGTTCTGGTTGAGTCTCCTTTGTGCAGTTAATCAAGAAAAACACCATAATAATAGATGCAAAAATAAACACTGAATGTTTCCTCATTCTACCTCCTTTCAATTCACTAATAAGTTACTAAAATTTCCCTTTATTGTCAAGAGAAAAATACGAGACCTGTTTTTAATCCGTCATTGCGGATACTCTCCCATTCCGACCTCTGAAGCAATCCCATATTCGGTATCCGTCGGTATGAGATTGCCGCGCTCCTGTTAGTCGCTCGCAATGACAAGCTTATTTGTGTCATTGCGAATGTTTTAAGTCTTCTCTACTAAATCCCCCTCAGTCCCCCTTTTCAAAGGGGGAAATAGCAGAAATAGATGTTTTTGAATTGACATTCCGCAGGTTTTGTGTTATGGAAAAAATATTATTTTGGCTGCATGCACTTGCATCCTACACAAAAAACTATTAACAATACGGCAAAATTCTTTACTAAACCGTATAAAACAGAAGGAGTAAAATGCGAAAAGCAAGATTTTTAGCCTTCATAAGTGTTCTTTTTCTTTTTAACTCGGCATACGCCACATTGTCAAATGTTGGTGAAAGGGGTATGTTGCACACAATCATTGCGGATAACGAAGGAAAGGGAATGATTGGCATAGGTGGGTCTGGTTTATATTGGCAGTCATCATTGGACCTCAATACTTTTTCATCAAATTATAAGAGGGGTATTGGAAACTATTTTGTAAATTATGTGCCCTACAACTTCCTTGAGTTCTTTGTTTCCCAGGCAGCCGGTGCATATCAACAGGAGAATCCAAAGGAAAGAAATGTTGGAATTGGCGATACATACATCGGAGCAAAATTTTCAAGAAAACTTAACTCATTGACAAGATGGGGAATATACAGCACACTGAGGATGCCTACTGGAGAGGAGGAATACGGGGTAGGAACAACGACCATTGATAACGAACTACTTCTGAGTTTGGACCTCACGAAATACGATATTTCACCCTTTATGGTTCACTTCAACCTTGGTTATGTAAAAACTGGAGAATCGGACCCACAGACCTTAGAAGCAAGCGATGCACTTAAAATTCAGGCGGCACTCATTCTTCCATCCCACATATTCAGCCCATCTCTTGAATACTCTACATATCAAGCAAACGAGATGGGAAGTCTTGCGTTCAGTGAAAGTCCCATTCTTCTGACACCTGGACTTGCGTTTTATCTGCCTTATGGACTCTCCTTTCAATTAGGTGTGGATATTCCTATATCAAAGGTAAAACCTTACGAGAGAAGAGCAACTGCAAGTGCTTCCTGGGTCTTACCACTAAAAGAACTACTTAAACCCTTCGGCTCGAGAATACTGGTTGGACAGGTTCTTGACAGCGAAACAGGCTTACCAATTGGAGACGCTAAGGTGAGAATAGTGAACTCCGAACTTCCTTCCAAAACCACTGATAAAGAAACCGGAATCTTTCAGTTCAAAAACCTCCCGGATAATTTCTCAACAGTAATGATGGAAAAAGATGGCTACAAGAGACTTGTAAAACTCGTTGAGATAAAAAAAGGCAAAGAGAAATCCGAGCAGTTTAAAATGTTACCCATAAAACAAGGAATACTTTCGGGAAGAGTTATTGACAAGTTTTCCTCAAAACCTGTTAATGCAAGCATCAAGGTATCAGGAACAGAGGAAAAATCAGAGGCAACTCCTCTGGGGAAGTTCACTATCTCTCTTGAGCAGGGAATTTCTGAACTCACATTTAGCAATGCAGCATACGAATCATTCCAAACCCAGGTCAACATCAAAAAGGGAGAAGAATCATTCGTACTGATAAAAATGAGACCTCTTGTGAAGAACGATATACTTATAGGAACCGTTTACTTCCAATCCAACAAAGCTGTTATAAATCCAGAAGCGGGAAAGACTTTTACCAAAGCAATTCAGTATCTGAGAAACAACCCTGGTGTTAAGATAGATGTGGGCGGACATACCGATGACACTGGAGCCGAACAGATGAATCTCGAACTCTCAAGAGTCAGAGCAGAATCCGTAAGAGAGTATATCATTTCGCATTATGGTGTAAATCCCGAGCGCATCATTTCAAAAGGTTATGGTGAATGGGTTTCTTCCACCAGCAACGATACAAAATTGGGAAGACAGAAAAACAGAAGAGTCGAAATCAAGATAATCTGGGCAGACTGATTTTATCTAACTAACCTTTGCACCTGAATCAATGGGTTTGTCAACCGTAAGAAGGGACATTTCATTTCCTTTTGTTGCTGCAAGCAGCATTCCGTTTGATTCAACACCTCTCAACTTCGCAGGTGCGAGATTGGTTACAACTACTATGTTTTTCCCAACCAGTTCATCCGGGGAATAATATTCGGCAAGCCCAGCGACAATTTGCCTTTTTTCATCACCAATATTCACAATTAACTTAACAAGTTTTTGTGTATTTTCTACCTTTTCTGCACTTTCAACAGTTGCAACCCTCATCTCAACCTTTGTAAACTCATCGAAAGTTATAACTCCAGCCATTTTCACCTCACCTACTCCAAGTTTTTCTTTTTCGATACTGATTTTCTTATTCTCTATCTTCTCATAAAGAATTTCTATCTTACCAAGTTCTTTATTTTCAGGTATTCTTGGTACGCCAACATTATCCCAATTACACCGATCAACTGCGAGCATTTTAAAAATCTTCTCTGAGCTAAACGGAAGATATGGTTCCATCAACGTTGCCAGTCCATCTACAACCTGCATACAAGTATTTATCGTTGTAGCACACCTTGGTTTATCTGTCTTCATCGTTTGCCAGGGTTTTGATTTATCGAAATACTTGTTTGCCTCTTTTGCAAGCTCCATAAGGATTTTTATTCCCTTCTTCAGTTCAAACGCCTCTATTCGTTCTTCCATATTTTTTCTGGTCTTCGTGATGAGTTCAAGCATTTCTTTGTCTTCACTCACTAAATTAACTGCCCCAGGTACCTTACCTAAAAAATTACTACTGACGAACCTCAGTATTCTGTTGACGAAGTTGCCCAGAATATTCGCAAGTTCATTGTTAACTTTGTTTTGAAAATCATCCCAGTCAAAATCTGTGTCTTTATTCTCTGGCAGATTAACAGATAGAGCATATCTCAACATATCAGGTTCAAAAGAATCAAGCGTTTCATCAAGCCATATAGCTTTTCTTCTACTCGTTGAAAACTTCCTTCCTTTTATATTAAGAAATTCATTTGCAGGTATCTCTTTTGGCAGAATATAATTACCGTGTGCCATAAGCATTGCTGGCCATACCATTGCATGAAATACAATGTTATCCTTGCCAATAAAATGAATAAGTTCGGTTTCAGGATTCATCCAGTAGTCTTTCCACAGGTCAGGTTTTCCCATCTTTATTGCCCATTCCATCGTAGAAGAAATATAACCAATGGGAGCATCAAACCAAACATATAAAACTTTACCCTTTGCTTCATCAAGAGGGACTGGAACACCCCAGCTCAGGTCTCGCGTAATTGCTCTTGGTTCAAGTCCTTCATTGAACCATCCTTTGCAGAATCGTTTGACATTGTTCTTCCAGTTTTTCTTGCTCTCAATCCAATCTTCAAGTTTCGTCTGAAGAAGGTCAAGTCTGAAAAACCAATGCTCAGTTTCTTTCAATACTGGTGTATTTCCACATATCTTACATTTTGGGTTTACGAGTTTCTCAGGGTCAAGCCACTTTCCGCAATCCTCACACTGGTCACCTCTTGCTCCTATAGAACCGCAGTATGGGCATATACCTTCTATATATCTGTCAGCAAGAAATCTTTTGCAATTGAAGCAGTAGTACTGCTTAACTTTTTTCGTTATTATATAACCAGCTTCGTAGACCTTCTTAAAAAAATTTTGTGCGTTCTTATGATGTAACGGTATGGTGGTTCGCGAAAAATTGTCATGAATAATTCCCAATCTTGTAAAACTCTTTTTTATATCATTGTGATAAGAATCAACTAACTCCTGTGGTGTAATCTTCCTTTTCTCAGCTTCAATTGTTATAGGTACACCATTCTCATCTGTGCCGCAAATATGCACTACATCTCTTCCCCTCAATTTTTGATATCTATAGTATATATCAGCAGGTAAATAGCATCCTGCAAGATGTCCAAGATGAATGCGACCGTTTGCGTAAGGCAATGCACTCGTAATTAGAATTCTTCTACTCATTCTTTTTCACCTTTTTGAGAAAGCTTCGACGTGGGAATATGTTCCACATTCTCTTTTCTGGAAACTTGACATTTTCTATTTTAATTATTTCTTCCGAGTCATCCTCATATTTTACTGTAACTTCTTCTCTGAATATATCAATTTTGCTAATTATTCCCTTGCATTTTTCAGTTTCCAATTTGGTTCCTATTTTGGGATATTTTTTTAATTCGTTCTCATAGAATGCTTCTTCGTATGTAAGGCAGCACATCAGCCTTCCACATACACCTGATATCTTCTGGGGATTAATATTGATGTCTTGATTTCTCGCAACTCTGATCGTAACAGGCTGAAATTCCTTCAAGAAAGTCCTGCAGCAAAAAGGTCTTCCGCATAATCCAAGTCCACCTATCCTCTTTGCATAATCCCTCACTCCAATCTGTCTCATTTCAATCCTTGTCTTGAACGAGCCTGCAAGATCTCTAACAAGATTTCGAAAATCAATTCTTCCATCCGCTATGTAGAAGAATTTCAACTTGTGCTTATCAAACTGGCACTCCACATCAATCAGCTTCATTAAAAGATTACTATCAGATATTTTCTTCTTGCAAAAGTCAAATGCTTTCTTTTCGACTTCCTGGTTTTCTTTCCATTCGGTAATATCCTCACTGGATGCCTTTCTTGCAATTTCACCCTGTATGTAGGAATCCTTAATATAATCCACTATCCCGACAACTTTGCCGAATGCTTCGATATCATCTTGGCACTTTACAACAACATAATCGGCTTTCTGTACATCAATAAGCTTCGGATTTGTGAAAATATTTTTTTCGCGTTCTCTTAACATCACCTCATAAAGCATTCTTCATTCCTTCAATGTGCTATATGCAATATTTGAAACAAGTTGTGGATTGATATTACGGGGGATACTCATAAAACATCCCCCCAAAACGGCAACTGCTTCCCGTAATTCCTCTTCTGTATAATTGTGACTAATGGAATTTATCTTCTTTTTAAGATCATAATTTATGACTTCTCCTCCTGCCCTATTTATCTCTATATCTCTGAAAAACAAAACAAGAAATCTCATGAATCTTTCAAGTGTATCCTTATCATAAGTTTCGTCAAGAATATCATACTCATTTTTAATAACAATTCTTGAGAACATTTCTCTCTCTTGAATAAATTCGTTACTCTGAAATTCCATAGCTCTTTTTACACTTCCTTCTGAGAGCAAAGAGAACAACATAACTTCTTCATCCGTCAACTTGCCTGCACCTTCAAGAAACTCTTTCATCTCGGAAAGACTTAATCTTCTGAATCTTATTATCATACATCTCGAGCGAATTGTCGGTAGCAGTCTTTCTGGATGCGATGAGGTTAAAATAAAAGATGTATTTTTGGGTGGTTCTTCAAGTGTTTTAAGAAAGGCATTTTGTGCAGATTCTTTCATTGTCTCCGAATCCACAATTATTATAGCTCTTTTCTTTGCTTCAAATGGTTTCAACAAAAGACCTTCTTCAATTTCTCTCACATCATCTATGGAAATTATATCCGTCTTTGCATACAAGTGCATTTTCCCATCACGGAGTAAACCACTCCTTTCGCCTTTTTCTCTTACCTTTTTTGAGACAGGAAAAATAATTTTAATATCAGGATGAGAAAAGGCGTCGATTTTCCTGCAAGAAGAACATTTATCTTCACTACTAACCCTGCAGGAATCAGCAATCACTTTCTTGCAGTTCATCGCCTTGACGAAATTTACTGCTGTTGAGGTTTTTCCAACACCCTCCGGACCACAGAATAGATAGGCTTGAGCTATTCTTTGTTTACTCAGCGTTCTAACAAGAAGTTTCTTAACTTCTTCCTGCCCGATTATTTCACTAAAACTCATTTGTTTTGTTTAAGGAAAGGAATTGGGTCAATCGGTTTTCCGTTTTTTCTGATTTCGAAGTGGAGTTTTGAACCCTCTAAGGAACCTGTATCACCAACGGTTCCAATAACCTGGTCCTTCTCAATCACATCATTAACCTTCACATTAATATCCTCAAGGTGAGCATAAAGACTATAATATCCTTTTCCATGGTCTATTAAAATAACATTTCCGTAACCAAGAAATCTATCATTGTATGCAACTTTTCCTTTGGCAATTGAATGAACATATGAACCGCGAGCAGCTTTTATGTCAATCCCATTATTTTTCACAGTTGTGCCATATTTCGGATTAACCTTCTCACCAAAGGTTGACATTATGTTTCCCTTTACCGGCCATTTTATTTTTCCAACTACCTTTTCGAAATAATTCTTTGCCCCCTCTATTTTCTCTCTTTCTTTTCTCTCTTTTTCCAATTTTACGATTAAATTCTGGATTTTTCTTGCAGAAATTCCCAGTTCCTTTGCCAGCTCCTCTTGCTTTTCTCTCTCTTTCTGAATAGACTCCAGCATACTCTGTTTTTGTTTTCTTGTTTCTTGCAGGAAGACAGTTTCTTTTTCTCCTTCAATATTCACTTTCCTTATCTCATCAAGATTTGTTCTTAAGAATCGTTTTTTTTCGTCCAGTTCATTCTTAAGTGCCAGAAGCTCGTTAAAAACCCTTTTGTCCTGCTCAGCAATAATTCTCAAATATTCGAACCTTTTCAAAACATCTGTAAAACTTTTAGAGGTTAGAAGGATTTCCATTGTGTTCATCTTTCCTTTCTTGTATATTGACCTCAATCTTTTATTTAGAATTTTGCTTCTTTCTTTTCTTTGTTTCTCGAGCATATTTATTACATTCTCAGTCTTGTCTATCTCATCGGAAATAATTTTCTCTTTGTCCTTAAGTGCCTTAAGCAGTTTTTGCGTCAGGACAAGTTCTTCATCAACTCTTGAAACCTTCTCCAGAACATTCTTCTCCGATTGTTCAAGTTCCTTCGCTCTCTTCGTGGCTTCAGTAAGTTTTTCCCTCAACCCTCTAAGATTTGATTCCTGCAAATCAATCTTATCCGAAAACTCATCGCCAAAAACATATGTCATGATACATAACATTAAAAAAGATACTACCCATAATTTCTTCATATTTACTTCTTACCACAAATTCCAAAGAATTTCAAGTAAATTAATTTTTTTCTTTACATATTTCTCGATTTATAGTATTCTTCTTACAGCAAGATTGTAGGAGGAAATGATGAAAAAACTCTATGTAAGTTTGATCATACTCTTTGCAATTAATTCATTATCTTATGCAAAGTTTTCCGGCGTAAAATTAACCCGGTGGATTGACCCTTATGGCAGAACATCTGTTAAGTACGCAGAGTGGCGCAGTGAGCATATTAAGGAGAAAGCAGGGACTATCATTGTCACTGTTTTTAAGAAAGGCATACGGGATAGACTGAATGTGGTTGATGTTGTTGTCAATGCAGGCATTTACCCTGACATAGCAGCCCAGATTGACACATTTACAAATGATCTCGCCAGTGCCCGTTATTCGGTTCAGGTTGATACAATTACCGGAATGTCACATATTGCCCTTAGAAGCCACCTTGCAGGTATTTCAGATCTTGTTGGTGCAATCTTTGTCGGTGAGATTCCTGTTGCTTGGTTCGAAACAAATGGATTTGGCAACTGGGAAGAATTTCCCCATGACCTTTATTTCTGTGACCTTAACGGAACATACATTGATGCTGATAACGATGGACTCTATGACAACCATACCGGCAGTGTTGCACCGGAAATATGGCTGGGTAGGATATACGCGCGCAACTTAACCTGGGATAGTGAAGTAAGGTTGCTTGAAAATTACTTTCACAAGAACCATAAGTATAGGACTCAAGGGAGTCCACTCCCTCAGAGGGGGCTTTCATATGTTGATGATGATTGGTCATACTGGGGCAATTGCTATCTCAACCTGGTCTATTCAAATGTTACCGTTATAAACAATGATTACCAGACTACTGCAGCAAATTACAGGAGTCAATTATCTTTAGGCTATGAGTGGGTGCACCTGTGTGCACATTCTTCGCCCTGGGGACACACATTCAAGGATGGTACAGGTGGATACAAGGGTTCGGTATTCAACTATGAAATATTTACACTTGAGCCTCATGGACTTTTTTACAATCTTTTTGCCTGTTCAGGCACAAGGTTTGTTGAAGATAACTATTCTGCTGGCTGGTATATATTTGAAGACCCTTATGGATTACTTGCAATAGGCAGCACGAAAACCGGGAGTATGCTTTATTTTGATGATTTTTACAGTCCTCTTGGGCAACAAAATATGAGTATTGGTGATGCATTTAAATACTGGTTCACAATGTGGGGAGAATATGATTGGGATTGGTTCTATGGCATGAATATACTGGGTGACCCGACACTAAAACCCAAAAACCAGGTGGTTCTGAAAACAAATTCACCTTCTGAAACAATTGAAAGTATTTGTGACCAATCTGAAAAGGCTATATGGAATGATGATTACCAGAGAGACTGGTCGCAACCGGAAATAGTTGCGTCTAACCCCGAATCAGATGGTTTTCCAAAGATTACTACAAATTCGGATGGGAAAGTGTGGTTAGTCTGGCAGACAGGGCGCTCAACAACAAATGGTCGCTCAGACATCTACTCCGCATACAGGAGTGGTGGTTCCTGGTCAACTGCATCTGTAATTGGGTCATCTTATTACTGGGATTACTGTCCGAATATTGGTGTAGACCATCTTAACAGGCCTGTTGCAGTATGGGCAGGTTGGCAGGATGGTAGTTATCAGTATGATATATTTTACAGTGTATTCTCTGGCTACTGGTCAGCTAGACAGATTCTTTATCCTTTGGACCCTGGGTTTGATATAAATCCTGCCCTTGTGCGTGACAGTTCAAATTACCTCTGGGTTTCCTGGGAGACAAGAAGGGACTTAGACCTCAATATTTATGCATCAAAATTTAATGGTTCTTCCTGGTCATCTCCTGATGAGGTAACAACGAATGTAGCAGACGAAGCATCTCCTGAAATGATTGTTGACAATCAGGGAAGGGTCTGGGTGTTTTACGCAAGAAGGAATGAGAGTTCAACAGAAATCTGGGGTAACTATTATGATGGTTCAGACTGGATTGAATCAGGACCTGTTTCCGGAAATCAGGAATATGCGTTTAAACCTTCTGCGGCGGTGGATTCGAACGGAAGGATATGGGTTGCGTGGCAGTCTGCTGATAATGGCAATAGCGACATTTTTCTCAGCCATTACAATGGGGTAAACTGGTCTGCACCTATTCAACTTACGACAAATCCAAGCAGTGACCTGTTTTGCGATATGACATCAGAAAACGGTGGTCCTTTGTGGCTTGTCTATCAATCCAAAAATGCAGGCGATTGGGATATATATTATTCCAATTGCACGGATTCGGTCTGGAGCACTCCCGCACCAGTTGCGAGCATAAATGGTGCCGATATCAATCCTCAGGTTACCTGTTCATCCACTGACGAGGTATGGGTAACCTGGCAGAGCTACTCAACGGGGAACTGGGAAATAATGACCTCACACAGAGTTGGGTTGGAAATCGCAGAAGGAAGAAAGAAAGCCCCAGAGCTTAACTTTGATGTTTCCGCAACGCTCTTTTCAGGAAATCTTAGAATAACCACAATAAAACCTCGAGAGAAGGTTAACATCTACGATATAAAGGGTTCGCTTGTCCAAAGTCTATATTCGAACCAGGATAACATTACGTCATGGTCTCCGGAAAATGTTCCCTGTGGTATATATTTCATCGTTTTGCCCGATATGACAAATCATCTCTGTAAAAAAGTAATATTAGTGAAGTAAAATAATACAAAAATAAGAATACATATGGCAAGAACAAGTAGATTTATATGACCACCGGACCAACCTTGCTGTAGTGCAAGTGATAGCGTTCACAAGATTTTCCTTGATGACATTTCCATAGGAATTTATATGCTTGATGAGATTTTTCAGGAGGTCAAGCAATTGAAGCTGGAAGGAAAGGTTCTTGAACAGGAAATTATGAAAAGGGTAAGACAATATAATTATATCTCAGCCGAAATTGAAGAACCTCTTACAAAGAAAATCCTCAAAGCCTACGCGGAATTTCTCAAATAAGTTTCTATTTTATGTAGGGATTGCTTTCTTTCTCCTTTCCGATTGTTGTCTTTTCACCATGTCCTGGATACACGACCGTATTATCCGGCAATGTTAGCAATTTGTTCTTAAGAGAATCCATTATCTGTTCATACGAAGAGTGAAATATATCAGTCCTTCCAATAGAACCTGCAAACAGTGTATCTCCACTAAAAAGAATGTTCTCTTCTTTACAATATAGTGATATTCCTCCCTTGCTGTGTCCCGGAGTGTGAATAACCTGAAGTTTGTAATTTCCAAAAGCTATCGTATCTCCGTCCTTCATCGTCCTATCAGCAGGAGGGGAAGCAAAAAGGTCAAGCTGCATACCACAATCATCACAGTTTACGCTCGCTTTTTCCTTATCTTCATCTATTTCAAGATGCACGGATTGGGAACCACAGGCAGGACACGGAGCAGACTCACCCTTCTCGACCATCCCAGTAATTCCTTTCCAGGGCTCTGGTAGAAGTGCTGCATCTTTTTCGTGAACCAGGATTTTGGCTCCCGTTGCCTTTTTCATAATAGCATCACCACTTGTGTGATCACTGTGTCCGTGTGTAATTACAATATATTTTACTGTTAAACCTTCCTTTCTTATTTCTTCAAGCACCTCTCCCCCACCATCGTTAACAAATCCCGGGTCAATTACAATTGCCTCTCTGGTTTCCTCACAGGAGGTGACATAACAATTCGTGCTGATTGGACCTACAACGAAACACTTTATTTTCATATTTTCTCCTTTTTCAAATATTCGAACTGCGAAAAATATTTTAAGTTGAATCAATCAAATTCATATCTCGTTTACTGAGTGTTCACTTTGTCCACTCTTTTGTAGGCATAGACAAGCATAAAAATCCCCAGAACTACAAGAATGGCAGCAGCAAGAAAAGCCATCTGGTAGGAGAACATCTGGGATTTACCCGCTTTGGTAAGCAGATCCGCTATAGGGCCTGCAATAAAAGTAGCGCCAATTCCCCAACTCAGGAAAAAAGTGGCATTAAAAAGTGCAAATTGCTTCCCTCTGTGAGACGGTGGAATTAACTTTGAGACATATGAGTAGGATGAAGCAAAAATCAAAACCTCAGACATTCCTGCTAAAAAATAACTGATAAAAACCATGGCGAGACCTTTCGCAAATACGAAGCCAAGCAAATACAATATTGCCAAAAGTGAACCAAAAAACAATACTCTCTCATCCTTCAAAACCTTTGAAACCATCCCAACAAACAATCCTGTTATGAACATTGCAACAGCTGCAGTATTGGCAATATAACTTAACATTCTGCTTGACACAGCAAACCCTGCAGGTAATGTAAGATATTGAGCTCTCAGGAGAGCAACAGAATTTCTGCCAAAATTTATGAAAACCATAGCAATAAGAAAAATAATGAATGCTCTGGAATACGACAAAACATTTTTCACTTTCTGCCCAATTTCCTTTCGACCTTCATCTATAGAGGATATACCAACAACTCCTCCTTCCGGAATGAAAAACATAGGAATTGTGGAAATCAGCATTACACCTGAGGCAACAAAAAACAGCAAACCTTGCGAGAAACCCCAACCATTGAAATGTCTTGAGAGACCATCGTAAGCAAGTCCACCAAACCAGATGCCAATAAAATTCCCAATGGCTCCAATACTTCTCAGTTTTCCCTGAATACTTGAACGCACTCGAATGCTATACATGTCAGAAATAATAGCAGTCCAGCCAACATTGGACATTGACCAGAATATTTCTACGATAGTTAAGCCGATTATTATGACATAACCTGCTACATGGTTACTCGAAGGCAATTTGTGAAAAAACCAAACGAAAACCGTCGATACAGAAGCAAACACCTCACCAAGTATAATGAGCGTTCTTCTTTTTTGAAACTTATCCGATATAGGCCCCCACACAAGAGTTTGAAATACAATGTTGAGAATCATAGGTAAAGTTGCAAACAACGTCGTTTCTGTGACAGTTAGGCCAAGATAATATCTCAAGTAAATAGATAGATAAGTATAGAACAATCCTCGCCTGAACATTGCAAGAATTTGAAATGATGAAATATAGAAAAACTTCTTATTGCTTTTATTTTCCATATCAAAGACTTAGTATCTGCCTTTGTTCTCAATCAACAAAGCATTGTGCTTATATCAAAAAAAGTGACAAGTGAACTACCCAAGTCTAAAGATTCTTTCTGATGTCCTCCAAATTAGTCTTTGCCTCAGGTACCATTTCAAGAAATTTATTTAGTTTCTTGCAATCGAAGTCATCACAATGGGCACAATTTTTTAGACTTTTTTCTTGCCCGCATTTTCTTATTTCACATTCATCCCAATGTCCAATGTGTCGATTAGTTGCCGATACGCATCCATCACAGTTAATGTCTTCTGGTTTTATTTCTGACTTATACTCTTTCGACCACTGTTCTGCAATCTTCTTCCTTTCATTATTATCGTTTCTCACAGTTGCTATGAATGCAGGGCAATCACTACAGCATATCCCGCAATAGGCAATCATTTTGTCCATAATTCCTCCTTTGACATAAAAACATTCTTCTCCTCCATACGCACCGCGAGACTATCAATAATCTCCAAAAATGTCAAGAGGAATTGCTCTTCACTCTGCCCTATTGCGCTCCTTTGTTTAAAACAGGAGAAAAACAAAAAGCTTTTAATTAGAAAACTCTTGCCAAATCCTATTGACCCTCAGGTAAACAAATGGTCGCTGTCCCGAATTCTCCCCCGAATTCTCCGAATTCTCCGAATTCTATCCCCAATTGTCAAATGTCTCAAAATGTCAAACCACATCCCTAAGCACAAATCAATCCCAATTAGAATATTGAACTCTTAAAATAGCGCCCTGTTTAAGGTGCGACTCCATACAATCCTTAGTAAAATTCGGTCTTAAATTCTTTATTCTCCCCACTAACTCCTCCAATGATACAGCTTGTTCTAAAAGTCCCCAAAAACCTATGACCTTCATTGCATCAACATCTCCAGTGCAAAATTTGCATTCTTTATCCTTCAATAAAGTAGCTATACATTCCGATTCTCCATCATGAATTTCTGCAAGTTGGGGACACTGCTTATAAGTATCTTTGATTTTTATTATTTCTTCCGTAACAGGATTATCAATTATAGTCAAATATCCATCATGGATGAATTTATCAAATAATATGGTCTTTTTTTGCCCAGTTGTAGGAATTGTATAATGTATCACCTGCTCATATATGATCTGGGGAATATGTATTCTTTTATTCTTGAATAATGCGTCTAATTTATTATTTTCTGCGCACCAGATAATAACATCGGCATCAAGGAGAAAAACTTTCAAGGTTGAACTCCTCAATATCAGGATATGAATAGTTACTCAAGAATACTGCTAAATCACCATACTGAATATTAAGGTATTCAGCCAGTTTTAGCTTCGTTATTCTCCCATACGTGAATGTTTTTAAGGCTTGTGTGACATAGTTTTCAGGCAGTTTAGGAATATCGGGCTCTCTTGACCTCATAAGTTTGTTTAGTTTCTCAATTGCGGGATGATTCCTTGTCTGTTCCATATCCAAATTTTTAAAAACTTTTTTCTTTATCTTTTTCCAGATATCTGAAAAAGATAGAAGGTTTTGTAGGCGCCAAGTTAGAGCTTGTATAGATACTTTAAACTTCGAAGCAATATCAATGATATCAACTAGGTCCAAGCCTTCTTTACCAATACGTTTTTCAATCTCATCAAATAATGACTTCTCAGGCAAAAGCAAAGATGCAGCAAATGCATCCGCATACTTCTCCGGATTACTTTTTCCACTTTCCTCATCATCATAAACTTCTTCAGGAGGATAGACATTCCATGTTATAAGATGAAACAGCTCATGGGCAATATCAAAGGTTTTCCGCCAAGGCATATCTTCAGTGTTCAGTAGAATTGCAGCTCCGAAATCGCCAACAAGTGAAGCGGAACTTCCGAAGCTTCCTAAGTCATCACAGAAAATGAGTATATTTTTCTCTTGGAGAGCAAAGATAAGATTATTCCCTGGGTATTTCCCCAGGTTCAATCTCACAACATAATTCTTAGCAATATTTTTTGCAAATTCAAAATCATCTTCATAGATTTCTTTTTGCAATTCCTGGAGACTGGGGGGCACAAATTTCTCGTATTTATGACCTATAAGCTGAGATAATTTCTTAAAATTGTTGCAAAATGTTTCTAATTTGTTCTCCATTTTACTGCATTCTGTTTCATCTGTACACTTTCTCCATAAAACCTTATTTTTCCTCAATTCTTCTTCACCTAAAAGATAGTCAACCGTTACTCCAAGTACTTTTGCAATTTTATTCAGTTCACTCACTTTTACTGGGCGTTTCCCTTTTTCAATTGAACTAAGGGTCTGATAATTCGGAAATCCCAGCTCCTCAGACAGTTCTAACAATGTAATACCTAATTTCTTTCTTTCAGACTTTATCTTCTTCCCTATTTCTCTCATATTGTACCTCTATTAATATAATATAGTATTATATAATATTTGTCAAGTGTTATTTTTATAACATATTCTTATCTTTTGCAGGACGGAACCTTACACTTCTTCACGTGCCCGTTTTAGAATATTCGCTGAAATTTACGAAAACAACTTATCGAAGCCTGTTCCCGGCTTGCTTTTGTCATCGTCTCTATCCATCTTATGATAATACTGCACCTCAATAACTTAATATTTCATCTTTGATAATTTTTATAATTTCCTGATTATCTATTTCACTAACGCTTGAAGCTAAGGATTTGTCATAAACAAGTTCTTGGTTACTATTGTGGCTTTAAGGCCACCAAACCCCATCGCCTATAAAATCATCTATATCAAAAGACAGACTGAAGTAGAATTCTTCTTCTTCAAACAAAGCCCTTTTCAATTTAACCACATTGAACCTCTTTCCATTATTCTCGTTTTAAAAACCTACCACTGGTAGGATAGAACCTTTTCTAATCTTCATAGCCACATCTGCGACCATACCATATTACTCCTTTTTGTATCATTAAAAAAGTAACTAATATTTCATTTTTTGATTATATACCCCATTGCCCCCACAATTTCTCATCATTAGTTCAAGCTTTTCTCTCAAGTCTATGAAGCACATAATATTCAAGTGAATATGTCAAGACTTTTCCTCTCCTCTATTCCTCTCCTTTGTTCAAAACACGAGAAAAACAAAAAAGGTTTTAATTGGAAAAGTCCTGACAAACTTTTTCGACTTACACATAATCCAGTTATCAAATTTCAGTTTTCAGCCTGACCCCGTTTGATTTCAAAGAAATATTGACCAGCATAAAATTTACGGAACTCATTTTGCAGACGGATCTGAATTGAGTTGTTTGCTTGGAAGTCTCTAGGCTTTACTCCATTTTGGTTATTAGAATATCTTGTAACTTGCTCAGAAAGAGGGGAGTTAACATCCATTTTAATAAATTTTGTTAGGATTCTTAAATTATCTGTAAGCACATTCCTATTTTTATAAAGAGAATCTAAACTTTGACAACCATTAACAACATAATAATCATTTATTTCAATTTTATTCTTATCGTTCTCTAGCTTTCCGCAAATAACGGTAATACCGTTATGAAAAAGCGGAAATAACTTATGTGTATTGGAGTCTTTTATGCTTTTAACTATATCTTTGTTAACCTGTGTTTTACCCAAAGGTCCTCGTACATTAAATATGAATAATGATTGATCTGAAATACCATCAAGCTGGACGAGATCCTGTGCCTTTATTGGTGCAATTACTGCTTTTGTTTTTTTATCAACAATATATTCCGAAGCATGAAAACCAGATATATCAAATTGTACCTGTTTGGTGATAGGGGAAGTTCTTTTGTCTGAAATGTAATTCTTGATTAATTGAGATTTACCAATAAAAGTTATTTCTGATGTAGTGTTTAAGTAAGCTTTACCATTTGAATCTATATCGATATTTGAAATAAATATACCCTGAAGATCGTGAGTTTCTATTTTATTACTAATGTCTAGTCTTTTGATTAGGCGAACAACTTCGGCATCACCACCTGTATCAATTAGATTTTGAATGGATTCTTGGTCTTTAAACTGAGATAATGTCCCATAAAATTTTTTCAAAAACGAATCGCCAATAGTGTTATCCACGCTTTGAGATATTTTTGCTTGAAATACGGTTATTGTCATGTCATTATCATTTACATATATACCGTCTATCCCTTTATCACCTTTTTTATCACAAACCGAATCAATTGCTTCAAGAGGATCTAAACGATAATAATTCTGAAGGTACCAAATTAAAAATGAAGCGCTTTCCGTTCGATTCGAATCGAGATGTTCGGGGAACAAATCAAGTAGGTTGGGATAATCTAAATTAATCATTTTTCCTCCCAATGTTTATTTATTTTTTTACCATAATTTAAGCTTGTGTGGCAAGAAATAAAAATTAAATTCAACAGATTTTGCTGTCCAATCTCAAACAAGGAATTCTTCACTTTCTATCATAATCTCTTACAAATGTTAATTTTTCCTGTTCTGTTGCAGAACTATAGTTTTCTTACCAGTCTTTCGAGTTTTTCCTTCAAATCCCCGAATTAGACATTATAATATCAAACGGAATATGTCAAGGATTTTTGCTCTTCGCCTTCCCAATGGTCCAAGGTGCAACTTAACTGCCATATCGCATGCCGCGTAGGAGTTTGCTCGCATAAGCTCAGACTCCGTCCTCAGTTTTTTAGTTTTCATGAGATAATTTCTACTTTTTGGAAGAAATCGTTCGTTTTTTGGTTCTGATGATTTTTTGGGGAAGAAAACTCACTGTAGGTATAAGGAATGAACCCCATGGTCCTCTTCCCGATACATTTGCAATGATTTCGCGAACTGCGCTATATAACATAGATGGAGCATTAAACCGAATTAAGTTGTTCAATTCGGAGTCAGGTAATTTTGGAGCAATCTTGAAGAAACCAACAATGTTGATACCAAATTCATACGGCATATTCTCATTTTTCAGGGGTTTGTATTGAAGTTTCAGTTGAACTTGCCGCATTTCGGGATAATTTTTTTTCTCAAAATACTTTATGTTAGTGTGAAAATTTTTTATATCGTATTTTTTGTCCTTCTTAAGATTGTAATCCTGACAGGCTGTTATATGAAGGTCTGTTATGAAGTAATGTTCAAGCTGCAGTGGCGCTTTGTTCATAATTAGCCCTCCCTGTCCTAATATATTTTACTTCTTTTAATTTTTCGTGGGAAGAAAATACCTCCTCAAGTTCCATAGGCCCGACCTCTTTATATTCCTTGTATAAATCAAACCAAATAGGTTTAGCTTCCGGTTGATGAAAATGTATGCTTATTTTTGAACCAATCGAGTGTGCAATTTTCACTAAGCTTTCCAGTGTAAAATTTGTATTCATTCGAAATATCTTTGTGATATATGCAGGCGAAGTGCCTAATCTCCGTGCCAATTCCGCACGTGTGATGTTTTTTTTCCGCATTATTGAAATAATCTCTTCAAGAATTTCTACCTTTTGCTCTTCAAGTAGATAATCAACACTGTTTTTTAACCCTTTTTGAAATTCAAATTCCCTAATTTTGACTTTCATTTTCTCCCTCTCCTTGCTCTAATAATTCATTCATTAACTTTTTTGCTTTTTTGATTTCAACCTTCAACTTCTTTTTACCTGGCTTCTTACAGCCGTGAGTGCATATTACCAAATCTTGAAAGAAAAAACAGTATATACGGATGTTCGAAGCCTTTATTTCATATATTTTTCCACTCAGATGTCTAAACAGCTCAATGTTCCCGATAATACCAGAATTGGCTAAGTTTCCCATAACTGCCATTAATCTGTTTTGCACTTTTCTTTCAAGGGATTCGATGAATCTTCTACATTCACTTTTTCCATTTTTTGAAATCACGCCGATACGCTTACTATCGCCGTCTATAAATATTTCAATCTCTAACATATTAACCTAAAAGTTAACTTTTGTCAAGAGGCAAATGTGTTTTTTTGTAAAAATCTTTTCATCGTGCTTCTTTTTTATAAAATCCTTGAATGATAGACATAGGAAGTTGTTCGATATTTTTGCGATTCTATTCACTTCAATATCTCCTGCCACAACTGATGTTCGATTTTTGTGCGAGTTTTGGGGTCTAAGATTGATTCGAGGTATGAATTGACAATTTCATCAATTCGTTTCTTTAGTTCCTCTAATTCTGGAAGAATGCCTTCAAGGTATTTTTTATCTTTTGGAATTTTCACTTTCTCAAGTCCTGAGTCCAGCCAAACCTTTAGATATCGTGCTTCTTGTTCTGATTCGCACGCGATATGTTTTTTGCCTGCATAGAGCCGCCAGCCGTATAAATCCTGTTCTATGGACATTTTTTCAGAAGGTTTCGGTAGTTTTTTTGTATATAGTTGCTTTTGAGATAATATTTTCTCACTGTAAAATTTCCCTAATGTCTCCTCACCGACTTTATCCATCACTGTTTTAACCAATCTATCAATATCAATTCCACCTTTTGTTTTTTGCCTCTTGCCAAAACTCTTTGCCTTTTCGAGTCTGGACTTAACCAAATCTATTACTGCTCTATAAACATCAAGTTGTTCTTCTTCGGTAAGTCCCAGAATCTCTCCCATAATAATTTTATCGAGCTCTCTTCGGTCTGCCTTGACTTTATTGAGAGAAGCTTCTTCAGAAGAAGATACACCTAGCTCTTTGAAAATTGTCTCTATAGTGCGAAGCGATAATCCTTTGAACATTCTACCATCGATAACATATGGTTTTCTAATATCCAAAATAATCATAGAAGCTGCTTCATAAGTCATGTTATCAAGAGCACCTTCACCTAAATTCACTCTTCCAAAAAGCTCAACGATTAAAGCGGGTAACGTAGAATTCAGGTAAAGGAATAACTTATTTTTCACAGCATGATTTTTGAGATAAATAGCATAGAATCTATCGCTCGAAAAAGACTTCTCAACATTCTGCGGAGCTAAAAATCTGTCATTGAAGGCTTTAAACCAGATACCGTCAGCGGGCTTTTGATATCCAAGATCGTACCATCTTTTTCTGCTTGCACAGGTTGGTCTTTTGTGAAAGCCCTTTCGTTCACCTTCATCTATATATTTCAAAACCCTGGTGCCTTTTAATTCTTTCTTATCTTTATGAATCATTAGAACCCGATATTTTAAATCTTCTGGCTTTACAACAATTGATTTGCACTCTCGTGGGCTTTTTATCACATAATTTGGCACCCATTTCTTGCCTTCCTTATGCATCCAGAACTCTTTCTCTATGCCTTTCCGCTTTATCTCCTCTTCAGTAAGATAGAAAAACTCGTTAGCACCTGTTTTAATGCCGAACCGAACATCTGCAACCTCTTTCAAAGGAACAAGTTTATCCTTAGCTTTCTCTAAAATCTTGAAGAAAATTTGTGGTGCTCTCAGGTATTTGCCCCATTTTGCTCCGACAAATTTGTTCTGCTCTGCATCAAATCCTTCTTGCCATAGTTGCTTTTGTTTTTTGGGGAAAACCCTTAACTCTTCATTCTCATAAAATTTGTTATGAAAAAGAATAGTCTTTATTAGCTCATCTATTTCACTCAATCTTTCCTTTTGCTGCTCCCACATATCCTTAGCAGGTGGAATAAAATGACGCAGAGGCTTTTTAAGATAAACAAATCGAACTATGTTTTCGTTCCTTACCTTATTATTTGCTTCTCCTGAACACTTTTCCAATATTACAATACAGGTATTAATATCAGCTTGCTCAAACCATCGTTCTACTTTTGAACCAATTATAGCAGTAATTTTATAGTTCTTCAGGAAAAACTCCTGAAGTCCTTTGCCCCAATCCACATCTAACCAGGAATTGGAAACAATAAATCCAAATCTCCCTCCATTTTGCAAGAATTTAGTACCGTGAATAAAGAAATAAGCATGAATTCCTGCTCGTTTAGTGATTTCAGCAAGCTTATTTTTCCCATCAATATCATATAGAGCATTTTGGATAAGTCTTTCTTTGTAACCTTCACCAGATATGGTTTGAATTTCCTCTTGCCTTGTATATGGTGGATTTCCGACAATGCAATCCACAATCTTAGGATACGGAATCATAATCCTCTTATCTCCCAGCCCGGACAATTCCTTCTTGCGCGATTCACTACCAAATTCCTCTTTTCCACCAAGTCTCAGGTTAAAGAAATCCTCCTTCATAATCTGGGGATAATTCTCGTCTGTTGTTAGGTCATTAATTGCTAAATTAATGGTCGATAAGTGCGCAGGAAATTTTGCAATATCACATCCCCAGAGGGTTTTCAAAATCTCCTGGTGTTTCAAACGCTGGTTCATCAGTCTCTTGTGCCGATATGCCCTGACAAGAAAGGTCCCCGCACCACAAGCAGGGTCAAAAACCTTATCATCCTCATGTTTTAAACAAAACCTTAGAATGAGGTCAACAATATCAGGGTGCGTAAAATATTGACCAAGATTATGCCTTTCCTGCGGGGGAATAAGTCGTTCGAATATCCTTCCAATGATGTCAAAACCAATTTTGGAAAAATCATATCTCTTTAAAATATGAATCAATGATTTAATCTCTTCTACAACCTCTTTGTGGTCTGGAAAAGCTGTTTGGTCAATAAAGTCTGCCGAGTAAATTGTTTCATAATCTATATGCTTTAAGACATAATCAAAATAACCTTGAAGTTGACTTTGTAAAAGTCCACCTTTTGTCAAATCATCCGGTATATTTAAGGGGTCAAGCTCATCCGGTCTCTTTGCCTGAAGAAGGTCGTAGAAAAGAATCTTATTGACAAGAAGATAGGCAGCCTGGTGGGCGGCTTTATCAAAATCCGTTTCCTGAAATACAAAAGACCAATTCTGTCCTGCAAACCATTTTGCAAGTTTTTTAGAAAAATCAGTGTCCTTATGAGTTTTATCTTCAATAATTCTACGATAATAGAAACTTAGTGTCTTTATTTTTTGTTGTAGTCTGAAGATTAGGAATTCATCAATTGCCTGTCGCGGTTCTGGTTTCTTACCCGTATGCACCTCATAAAGGTCAATAAGGAAATGTTCCAAACCAGCAATTATTCCCTTTTTATACCTTGGCTCCTCAATAAGGTCCAAATTTTCAATTTCCGAAAGGAAGTATTTATCATGGATTTGTTCTTCCTCAGGCAGATTCTTATTTACCCTTTCTGTATTGAACCATATAAGCTGCTTAAAATTTGAGGTAATAAAATATTTTGCTTTTCTCTCGGTAGCTTTTTCCCTTGCAGGTTCTTTTAGTTCGTTTTCATCAAAAGGATCAAAGTAAGGCTGTTTCATCTCGATAACACATAGAATTTTATTACTCGCGGTAGACTCAAAAATGACAATATCAACTCGTTTTCTATCGCCTTCCTTCGTGGTTTCAACCTCAGCCTTTCCAAAAGGGATGTCTTTATCCTTTGTAATATCATTAATCCACTCAGCAACTTTTGCTGCACACGTCCATTCGTTCTTATGTATGGTTATATCAAAAGGGCTGGAAAATCTCGTCTTTTTACCGCTAATTTTACTTTTTTTCATATCTGATAATGTCTTTTCATCTCAAAATAGATATACACCCCGTCATATACCATACGGTATATGACACCCCTCTTTTTAGAGGGGATTACACATCCCCACTCGCAATGACAGAACTCATTAAGTGTTTTCCACTACCTCTTTCACAATCCTTCTTGCGATTTCAAACGCGGCGGCGATTCGGATAATCTTTACATCACCCAAACCTTTAATCTCAAGGAACTTTTCCAATGGCTGGTTCGCCATTCCCTTAAAAGAACCGTATTTAGAAATAATTCCCTCTGCTATTTCTTCAGCAGATTTTCCTTTTGTTCCGGTCGATATAATGATTGAAAGCAGTTCTGAATCCGACAGAGACTCTGGACCAACTTCTCTCAGCTTGCCCCCGGGATGAGTCCAATAAGGCATTTTTGAGTCTTTGATTAAATTTTTGATGCCTTTTGATTTCTTATGTTTCAAATTCGCCTCACTTTTATTGTCATAATCGACTAACAGGGTATTTCTAGAGCAGCGTTCGAGACATTTTTTCAAGATGTTGAAATACAAGACCTTGAGATTCTTGCTTCTTTTTTCTCTGTCTATTGACTTTTTTCATATAACCTCACTCAGAATTAGGAGTATACAGAATATTTCTCGGTAGCGGTTTTGAAATTTTCGTACATATTGAAATTTAATATACATTATTTAATGGTAGATTGTCAAGAAAATTCGTTTCAAAGTTTAGAACGTTTTTATGGAAATGTATGAACTTTGAAATTTAGGGAGAGGGGAGCAAGACATCTTGCGGTCTTGGGCTTAGAAATTGTAATGCATTCCAATAATGGATAGTCCTTTGGGTGACTTTAGTGGGTCGTTATCAAGTGGAATATTCTCTATATAGAGACTCAATGTCCCGTTTTCTTTGAACAAAACTGCTTCAAGGAGGAATGAAAGTTCTCTAAAGTATTTCGCAGGGTCATTGGCACTGATTACATATCTCCCTCTGATCCCTGAAAAAATCTCTTCTTCTCTGAAAAGAAACAATGGATATTCCATTCTAAGCTCAAAATCATGTCTATAATAGGATTTTGAATTCAGATAATCTATAACTTTTGATTGAGGGTAGAATCCGTATATGAATTCCCATCTTGGTCTTCTCTTTCTTGACTTCTGTACCTGTCTGATTTGAAATCTATCCACAAAGCCATTTAGATTTCTTGACACAGAGAATTTGAGTCTATTGAAAACCACTTTATTGGAATCCGGAGGAAAATCAATAATATGTTTACAGTCATGAACCAAATACGACTTGAACACATAGCCACATTTTTCCACTTTGAACCCTCCATTTATGAAGTAATGTGCATAACGAGGGTCAAATGTAACATTTCCAACCTGTTTTCCCATCTCAAGATTGCTTATATATTCAACAAAAAAGTCGGTTTTCCCCCAATTTAAAAGAGAAACTGAAACATCGACACCTGCGTCCAGGTTATATCTTTCACTGTTCCCTGTGTATTTCCCGAAGTATATTGAGCCTGAAGGTTTCAAAGAGACATCTGGTAACCAACTCCCATAAGACAAAAAAGGGCTAAATATGCTAAAAAATATCAGCACTACTATAAGATTGCAACAGAAACTCTTTTTTTTATTTTTATTCACTAAAAGCCCAGTTCGCAAGCTAAAGCTTGCGGCTACAACCCAAATTTCAATTTCCTTCTTGCAAGCTAAAGCTTGCGGCTACAACCCAAATTTCAATTTCCTTCTTACAAGCTAAAGCTTGCGGCTACAACCCAAATTTCAATTTCCTTCTTACAAGCTAAAGCTTGCGGCTACAACCCAAATTTCAATTTCCTTCTCGCAAGCTAAAGCTTGCGGCTACCAACGTGACTATCAGGGCAGTGCAATTTCACCCTTGAGTGCTGAGGCGGCTGCAGTCAAAGGACTCACAAGGTATGTGTCACCTGCTCCCTGTTTTCCCGGAAAGTTCCGGTTTGCCGTACTTAACTGCACTTCGCCTGTTCCTGTCATACCGATTTGCCCCTGAGCGCATCCTCCGCAACCCGCATTGCTTACGATTGCACCAGAATTCACAAGTCTTTGAATATCGCCTTTCTCAAGCAGCTTTCTATAAACCGACTTCGTTGCCGGCACTATTCTCAACATTACACCCGCTTTTATCCTCTTTCCATCCAGATAATCAGCAACACTTTTGATATCTTCATACCTTCCATTTGTGCAGGAACCTACAAATACACTATCTATTTCAGTACCTTTTAATTCTCTGACATTTCTAACATTATCAGGTGCTGGAGGAGTGGCAATCTGCGGTTCCAACTCACCGATGTCAATTGTAATCTCATCAACATATTTTGCTTCATTATCAGAGAAAATCCCTTGCATTTGCTTCTTAGCGTTTGAGCCAACAATCTTAAGAATCTCCTTTGAAGGGGGTATGAAACTTATGATCGCACCCATCTCTGTTGCCATACTCGCAATGGTAAGTCTTTCATATAACTTCAAGTTATCAACTATATCTCCATAATATTCAATAACTTGTCCAAGTGCACCCTTCTGTCCGATTCTTCCAACAACCTTCAGGATGATATCCTTAGCAGTTACAGGATATTTAACCTTTCCCTTTAGATTTATTCTCATAGTTGCAGGCACTTCAAACCAGGTTTTACCTGTTTTGAAGATAAACGCAATATCCACATCCCCCATTCCCTGTCCAAAAGCACCTATTCCTCCAACGATATTCATATGACTATCCGTACTGACAGCCGTTATTCCCGGATAGATGAGCCCGTGTTCGATGGCAACGTGACTACCTATCCCCATATCCACGTCAAAAACCTTTATGTTCTCCTCTCTGGCAAATTGCCTGCATATTTGCTGATTATCGGCATATGCAATGGTCTTTGCAGGCGCAGACGTATCAAATGTAAAAAAGGTTTTCCCGCAGTCTATGATTCTTTCCTTCTTAAACTTCTCCTTAAGATGTTTGACAACATTGGGACCTCCAAAATCTCTTGCACCCCTGTAATCTATGTCAAGCCATATAACATTACCAACCTCAACCCTATCCTGAGAGTGCTGCTCAAAAATCTTTTCTATTATCGTCTTATCTCTTGACACTTCAACCTTTCACTACATATTATTGCGAATCTTCTCGAGTTCATCTTCAATTCCGGACATACTGCTGTTCAGTTTTTCAAATTGTCTGACCAAATCGCCAAGATACTTCTCAATATCGGACAGTGTGTAACTGTCAGAACTTGATGTATTCTCGCTGTTCCATTCTGCTCTCGCATTGCGTGGAGCAAAGACAATAAACCCAGAAATGGTTATGACAGTTATGAAAAGAACAATCAAACCCATATACAGCACTTTTCTGGGAATCTCAAAAGACATTTTCATTCTACCTCCTCTGTGAAAATACGGTTTTCTGAAAAACTTCAACACAGGGGACACAGAGGTTGTTTTGTTTCTTGATGACACAGAGATATAATGTTTTCTCTGTGCTCTCTGTGGTTTCCTTCATATTACAAAAAATATATTAAAAAGTCAAGGCTTTTCACAGAGACTGTCCCACATTTTGGCAACAGCTTAAAAAACTTTTACGCAGGTGGTTTTGAATGTTAAAAAGACCGCTGAACCGATGGACAGTTTCATCTTTTCAAACGAATGTGTGGTAATAAGAGCGGTAAACTCAACCCCAACATTGCAGCAAACAACAATCGTATTACCTTCTATTGCAATGCTTTTGATTGTACCCTTTAGTACATTTCTTGCGCTCGATTCGAAAGGATTCCTCGAAAGGATTATATCCTCGGGTGGTATCAGGATATGAACATCACCGGTCCTTTCAGTTACAACAGTAATCTTCAGTTGTGGATTTATATAAACCCTTTTTGAATCTCCATAATTCTTGACAGAACCATGAAAAAGATTCTCAATGCTTCCTTTAACGACACTTCCTTCCACCATTGAGTATATTTCATCACTGAGCCTGTATGCCTGCAGCAAATTATGAGTTGTAAACACAACTGTTGTTTCTTTGCTTTTGCTTATTTTTCTAATCAAATTCTCGACCAATTCGATATGTGCCTTGTCTATGTTTGAAAAAGGCTCGTCGAGCAAAAGGATTTCGGGCTCCAGGACAATTGCCCTTGCAATTGCAACCCGCTGCAATTCACCTCTTGAAAGCTCACTACCTTTTCTATGTCCAAATCCTTCAAGATTGACCCATTTCAAAACTTCTTCAACCTTTGCTGCAATTTCGTTTTTCTCAGTCCTGCGCACCTTGAGGCCATAAGTGATATTTTTAAACACCGTAGTATTGAGAAGATACGGGTTTTCTAAAACAAGGACCATCTTTCTTCTCATATCAAGCGAATCTTTCTGTGAAATAATCTCTCCCTTGTATGCAATTGTTCCAGAATCAGGATTCTCCAGAAGATTCAAAATGGAGAGAAATGTTGATTTTCCAGAACCATTGGGACCAGTCAAAGCATAAATTTTACCCCTTTGGAATTCCAGATTTGGGACATTTAGTAAAAACTCGTCAAAACGTTTCTTGATATTCTCAACCTTGAGCATTGGAATACGATTCACGGCAACAGTTTTAGGGTATTTCATACTTCTCGATTCTGAAAATGGTTAGCAAGAACATTTATACAAAATGCAATCGCAAGAAGAATAATGCCGAGTGCTAAGCCCAAAGAAAATTCACCCTTACCGGTCTCAAGTGCAATTGCTGTGGTTATATTCCGAGTAAAACCTTTTATATTTCCTCCAAGCATCATTGAGACTCCAACCTCTGCGAAAACCCTTCCAAATCCTGCAACTACAGCAGAAAATATTGCGAATTTTCTTTCCGACAGAACTACACCAGCGGTTTGCATACTATTTGCACCGAGAGTTTGAGCAGTTCTTTCAATTCTCTTATCCATTCCCTGAATTGCAGAAACAGTAAGTGCCGTAATGATAGGTAGAACGAGAATAAACTGCCCAATTATCATAGCACCTGGTGTATACAAAAGTGCAAGTGTCCCAAAAGGTCCTCTTCTCGAAAGAAATGCATATACAAGAAGGCCTACAACTACTGTCGGCAAAGCAAGCAAAGTATTGAGAACAACAATAACTCCTGCTTTACCCCAGAAATTCTTGATAGCTATGGAAAATCCCAATGGCACCCCTACTGCTGTGGCAAGAACCGTTGATGTGAAAGAAACCTTTATTGAAACAGCAATTATAGATAGAAGTTCAGGGTCTAAGGCTGCTATTAATTTAAATGCACCCTTTATTGCTTCGAATATATAATTCATCGATTAACGCACCTATTCCAGTCTGCTATTCAAAGGGCTCTGCAGACAAATATTTAGCAGCTGGATACGCTTTTTTAGAGGCGATTTGCATAAGGATTTTCCGGTCATTCGTTACCATACGCACTGGGATGAAAGAACACTTTTCCATTCTTCTCATACTCCTTTATTATTTTCTGACCCTCTGGTGAAGTAACCCAGCCAATCAAAGCCATTGCATAAACATACTTTACATAAGGATGCTTTGCAGGACTCACTGCAATAATGCCGTAGGGATTGAAGAACCGCTCATCGCCCTCACTCAAGATAACCAGATCGACCTTATCTTCGTAAGCAATATAGGTTCCCCGATCAACAAGTGTATATGCTCCCTTTTCATTGGCAAGGGTGAGTGTTGCTCCCATTCCCTGTCCTGTCTCAAGGTAGAACTTACCTTTTCGTTCAATATTGGCTAACTGCCATAATGCTTTTTCTTTCTTGTGAGTACCCGATTCATCTCCTCTCGAAACAAAGGTTGCTTTTTCGATAAATATCTTCCTGAGAGCATTCACAGCACCCTCTCCCTTTATTTTTGCAGGATCATCCTTGGGACCCACAATAACAAAATCATTGTACATCACATCTCTACGATTAACACCAGAGCCATCATTTACGAACTTATTTTCTGCCTGCCTTGCGTGAACAAACACCACATCCACATCACCGTTCTCACCTAATTTTAAAGCCTTACCTGTTCCAACAGCAATAACATCCACTTTGACATCAAACATTTTCTCGAATGGTGGAAGAAGCGCATAGAGAAGACCGGCATTTTCCGTGCTTGTTGTGGTAGCCATTCTGATTCTCACACTTTCTGCTTTTCTAACATTTGGACAGGATATTGAAACGAAAGTTATTGTAACAAGGAAGAACAGCATATAAAAAGGTTTTGCCCTCATAATTATCACATCACAATCTAATTGGTATAGATTACCTTCCCCGAAGTTTTTGTATCGTAGCCACCGAGTGCGCTCGCAATTCTCTTAAACTTTGCTGACCTCAGAATTTCGATAAAATTCTGTAGTGAGTTTGAGAAAAAGACTTCTTTCAAAATGACAATATCGAATCTCTCCTTCGAAAGAGGAACAAACCCAAGTCCCAGCATATTTGATACCGATTTTATTCCGATTCCGCAATCTGCGCTATTGTTCAATATATGAAGCCCCACTTCTAAATGCGTTGTAACTTCTTTCTTGTATCCGTTTACTGAAAGGGAAGAGATTCCCAGTTTCTTTAGTGATAAATCAAGCAGATTCCTTGTTCCCGAACCTTTCTGCCTATTGATAAATCTAATTCCTCTTCTGGCTATATCTTCCAGTTTTATTATGTGCTTGGGATTGTTTTTCTTGACAATCAATCCTTGCTCCCTTGATGCAAAGTTCATTGTTACAATATGACGATCTTCAAGATAAGAGTCTATGAATGGAATATTATACTCCCTGCTATCCTCATCAAGAAGGTGTGTTCCGGCAATGTGCGCCTTGCCTTGCTTCATAACATCCAATCCTTTAAGACTACCCGTTTTACAGAAAAAGGGAAAAATATCAGTCGAATATTTGTTCAATATATTCGTTATCTGGCTAAAAAGCATATCATCACTTCCCGTTATCAACAACACACCTTTCTGTTGTCTCAAAAATACATCCATATCGATATCCCCTTCAAGCCACCGGTCAACCATATCCTTGAGGAATGTCCATTTTCCGGTAATCTTTGTGGCAGGAAGTTTCTTTTCGGTAATCAACTTATAGACCTTTTTCTCATTAATTCCTAAATATTTTGAAACCTGTTCTGTATTCATTATTCTTTTTTCCATAATGGTATTCTATAACAAATCTATTTCTTTGTCAAGAATAAAATTACTTACAATTACTTATAATAACAACTCAATTCAATGATAGAATACTAAAAAACTAATATAGATGTCAAAGAAGCTAAAAACACAAAAGCGTACTCTTATTATTCCTTGACTATGAAAAACTTATGTGATATGTTTTGAGCTGTAAATAGTCGATGCAGACACAGGTTGGCAGATTACATTATAGCCTGAAACAACACACTGTGAAACAAAATGTCAATATCATTATATTTGAGTAAAGTCTTTATACCGTTTTATGTGATATTCCTTTTGGGGGCACTTTCTCTATCTATTCACTCCTATCAAAGAATAAGAGATGAACTGTCAAGATTGTGGTTTACTCTCTTTATTGTTTTGAGAACCTTTCTCTTCTTCCTCATCTTTTCTGCACTCTTTTCACTTATTCTGCAACTCCGATTCTCAAAGTCAGAAAAACCAGAGGTTTTTGTGCTCATTGACTATTCAGGTAGTATGAATGCGAAAACAGACGGAATATCAAGGAAAAAACAGGCTATTCGCCTGGCACAAGACAAAATATTTCCGGCATTGCAGAAAAAAGCTGAAACAAAACTGCTGTTATTCTCGGACACAGTCTACGAACTGCAAGACTCAGCGAATGTCAATAAAAGCATGACAATGATAGGAAACTCCGTTAAAAGTCTCAGCAAATTTTCTAAAACGACGCCTTCGGCAATTTTCCTTTTAAGTGACGGTAGAAATACATCAGGTATCGAGCCCGCTGAAATTGCCGAGAAAGTCACCTATCCCATTTTTACAGTTCCTGTTGGAACATTTAATAAAGAAAACAACATAAGCATTTCGCAAATTACAATAAATCCAATTGTTTACAAGGGCGATTCTGTTCCTGCTACTATCCTTATTACTAATAATGGAATAACAAGGAAAAACTTGAAAGTTCAAATTAGAAGGGAAGGGAAAGTTCTTAGCAAGAAAAACATATCTCTATTAGAACACGGAATTGATTACCCTGTAAGGCTATACATTGTTCCCGACAAGGAAGGAATAATCAACTATGAGGCAACACTTAGCATTTTTGATGATGAGACCAACAAAGAAGATAACAGAAAGTCCTTTGCTATAAGAGTCAAAAGAAAAAGAAAAATAGTAATAGCAATTGCATACGAGCTCAACTGGGATTATCGATTTCTGAGAGATTTTCTTATGCATCAAAAGGATACGGAATTTACTGGTTACGCGAGACTTAACAACAACCAGTTTTTGATACAGACCGACAAAAAAGAGTCGACTGGGCAAATTGACTTAAACAGGCTCAAATCAGCAGATGTTGTAATACTGATAAATCCGGAAAAAATTAAAACCACACTTGTTTCGTTTATTTCAAGGAGAGTTTCGAAAAATGGTATGGGACTTTTAATTATTGGTAATAAACTTCCCAACCTTTCGGAATTTCGAAATATGTATCCTTTTATAATAAGTGGGAACACACTCACAGGGGATGTGGAACCGACAGTTACGCAAACCGGATACAATTCGCCTCTTTTCAAGGTTAATGAAATTACTGTTAGCTCACTGCCACCCCTTTCGAATCCCCTAAGAGTCAAAGCAGCAAAAGCTCTCACACGCATTTATCTCCAGGGAAGCCTTCACGGTTCACAGCATATACCACTTTTTGGAAGTGTTAATTACGGCAAAGGAAAAGTTGCTGCATTTACAGCAGAAAACCTCTGGTACTGGAAGATGCTTCCTCTCACAACTAAGTCAGAAACACCAATCTATGATAATATAATCAGCAATATTCTGAGGTTCATTACAGTTATGAATGAAGAGAAAAAACTTGTGCTTTATGCACCAAAAACAAAATTGCTATGGGGAGAACCTCTTACTGTAAATGCAACCCTTTATGATGAGATGATGAATGCGCTTATGGGAGGTATCATAGAGCTGCATATAGAAAAAGATGGAAAGAAACTCAATGATTTCATAATGAATGATATTGGCGATGGCAATTACAAACAAACCATTAACTTGCCAAAACCAGGTAGATATACAGTGTCCGCAGAAGCGAAATCGCCTATCAGTGCAAGGTCCAAAGAAACACTGCATTTATATGTCGAGCCTCAAGAGATAGAAAACTTGAATACCGAACCAAATACTTTGCTACTCGAAAATATTGCAGACGCAAGCTCTGGCAGAATCATTGAACCGCACAGATTGCAGAATGACCTGACATCACTTTCATTTAAGCCCCGGATACTATCACATCGTCTCAAATTTAATTTTTCAAATAGCCTTGTTATTCTTCTCATAATTATTGCAATTTTCCTCCTCGAACTTTTCTTGAGAAAATTAAAGCAACTAAAATAGTGTTAAACCTTTCAGTTAAAAATCTGTCAAATAAATAGAGAATGGAAAAGATAGACATTGAAAGATTTTACAGCGGTGATGAGGTTCTTTTCCGGGAAATTGTGAACAGTTGCGGCGAAAGGTTGTATAACATCGTATTTAGAATGCTTAGAAACGAAGATGATGCAGAAGAAATTGTTCAGGAGACCTTTGTGAGAGCATACTTAAAACGAAAGGGATTCAAAGGCAAATCATCTGTCTATACCTGGCTGGTTAGAATCGCATATAATCTTTCTCTTAATTTTATAAAAAAGCGAAAACCTATGGCTCGGTTAAGCCTAGATTTGACAACAGATGATTCTCCAGAAAAGGAATTAGAAAGGCAGGAAGTGGCAGAGCAAATAGATAAAGCAATAAATCATCTACCTCCAAAGCAAAGAGCGGTTTTTATGTTGAGATTCTATGACGATATGTCATATAAGAATATTGTAAAAATACTAAAATGCAAAGAAGGAACTGCAAAAGCACTTTATCACTTTGCAGCTGAGAAACTAAGCAATGAACTCGGTGACCTTTTAACATAGGAAGAATAAAATGAACTGTTCGAATTTTAAGAATAATTTACCAGATTTGCTTGTAGAATGTCTTCCCCACTCCATTCGGGAAGAAATGGAGAAACATCTCAGGCGATGTGGAACGTGCAGATTAGAATATGAAAAAATGCAAAAAGCATTCATAACACTAAAAACCGATAGAGTGCCTCGATTGAGTGATGCGAAGAGGAACACACTTTTCCCACTTGTTATGGAACGAATAGAAAAAAGAACCAAACAAGTAAAAAAACGGAAATTCTCTTATGCATTGAGCTTTGGCTTTGCGGTAATTCTCGCTCTTGTCTTTACAATTGTTGGAATAAAGAGTCAAAAACCAACGGATTACCGCTATGCATTTATGACAAATTTAAATAGCCTCATTTACCAAGAGGATTCCACTGTCACTAATTACATCGCAACATCACTAATAGAGAATGATACAATCATTTCGAACATAAAAAACGCTATCGATAAGGACATAATCGAAGGTAGTAAAGTATCTTCTCTTGTAACCGAACTATCTTCCGAAGAAGTAAATACACTTGTTGAAAAACTGAAAAACACAAACTTCGATAATATCTGACAAGTATGAAACAAGTATGAAAGAAACCACAAGAAACCACAGAGACTTATAAAAAATAAGGAGGAGCGATGAGGAAATATTTGCTTATTTTTGTATTTATTTGCATACCATTAATGTCACTTTTGGCACAGGTGGAGCAACCTCCACCAATCGAGGACAGCAAAGCTCTAAAAAAAATTGAAGCAATCAAGATATGGAAACTCACGGAATTATTAGACCTTGACGAACAGCAATCAGACAAATTTTTTCCAAGACTCAGATCGCTTGAAAAACAGAGACGAAACGCCTTTCAGACAAGAAAAAAACATCTCGACAACTTGAGAAAGCTTTTGGGAAATCAGACAGCGGACAGTAAACTTCTTGCTCAGATTAACAAGATTATGTCATTTGACAAACAGAGCAAATTAGAGGAAACGAAGTTAAGACAGGAGGTGATGAGCGTACTTTCTATAAAACAGCAAGCCAAACTGCTCCTTTTTGAAGAAAAATTTACAAAGGAGATTAGAAAAATAATTCAGGGAATGAGAAAAAAAAACGGGATGAAACCAAAACAAGGGAGAGGATTTTAGAATGTTTTAAACCAAGTTAAGATAAAAATGTCTAAAGCAGTGAGATGAAAACGAAGGCGCGCCAAAACAGTAAAGAGAGGAAGGAGGCTCAAATGAAGCATTTTTCGAAGATTGCAGTGCTCCTATCAGTTGTCCTCATAATGGTGCTGGTTGGATGTAGTAAGGAATCATCAACCGAACCAGAGCCGAAAAACGATAATGAGGCAATAAGATGGTTGATTAACGAAAATCCATCTTATTTCAGTTCTCAAGACCATTACGGAGATGAAGACACAACCGCCGGAAAGATTGGTATGTTTTCTCCTATGGTCAACTATTTCTGGTACAGAGAAATCTTACCTGACCCTTCAATAAGCATTACCATAGACATTGTTGGTGATTCGGCTTATGTTTCACGATCTGTAGAGGTTCAAGGAATACTGCACTTATTCCTCTCTGACACTTTTCCACCTGATACAGTTGACGAATATACAAAGAATTTCACGGATACAGGAAAAAGATATGCAATATTCAAGAGGATATATTCCCAGAATGAGGACCCTTTACGCAGACGCGGATGGAGACTCGTAATGCTCTCTGGAGTGGAAATAATATCCCAGGGAAATACCGTTCAGGTTGACAGTGTAAGACTTAACTCTTCAAGCTATCCTGACACCCTCTTCACTGACCCACTTGCCCTGTTTACAAAAGAGAATACTGTAACCTTGACACCAGAAGAAAAATGCTCGCTTACGGTTTATACAGACAATGACACGGCACATGTATTTCTCCATTCCTGGATGAGGCATATCCAGCATCACAGGTCACAATTTAAGAATATTGGCAATGGAGTCTTTACCGGAGTATGGTATGCACCGTCAGATGACCCTATCGCAACCAAAACATTACACCATGTAGCATTTGATATGCTCAGCAATGGAACTCTTGAAGATACGCTTGCTGCCTATGATGCTAATGCCTGGTTATTCCCATATGTTGTAAATTCTTCGTATTAGAAAAAAGTCTTCGCAGGTTAAAGTGCTTGTTGAATTTAGAAAAAAGAGAAAAGCATAGAAGCGGACACTCAAGTGTCCGCTTTTTACCTTAGTACATATAAAATCATTGACATACATGAATTTTGTTGCTAAATTGTTTCTATGAAAAAAAGCATTGTTCTTGGGATGAGTGGAGGACTGGACAGTTCTGTAGCAGCTTATCTGCTGCAGAAACAGGGTTTTGAGGTAATAGGAATAACCTTAGAATTTTCAGATGCATCCAGATGTTGCTCAAAGGATGATATCTGTGATGCAATAAACGTGGCAAGGAAATTGCGAATTGAACACTATACAGTTGATGTAAAAAAACTGTTCAAGAAACAGATAATCGATTACTTTGTCAATGAATACTCTCAAGGAAGAACACCTAATCCCTGTGCTGTCTGTAACAGAAAGGTAAAATTCAAAACACTTTACGATGTGGCAAAAAAACTAAAAGCAGACTTTATTGCAACAGGGCATTATGCAAGAACGCTAAAGAAAAATGCCATTTACTATTTAAAAAAAGGAAAAGATGAAAAAAAAGACCAATCATATTTTCTTGCTCAAATCAAAAAAAACTGGCTGTCGAAAATCTTCTTTCCCATTGGTGAATACACGAAAATAGAGGTTTCAAAGATTGCTAAACAAGCAAATCTCCCATTTTTTAAGAAAAAAGAAAGTCAAGAAGTTTGCTTTATTGAAGATAATGATTATCGCAAATTTTTGTTAAAGAGAATACCGTCACTTGTGAAACCTGGAAAAATAATCAATAAGCAAGGCAATATTCTGGGTGAGCACAAGGGTTTATTCTTTTACACTATTGGTCAAAGAAAAGGCATACAGGTTAACATAAATAAACCTCTCTATGTTATATCAATTAATCCTAAGAAAAATACGATAACTGTTGGTGAAGAAGACGATGTGTTTAGTAGTGAATTTATTGCTGAAAACCTAAATTGGTTGGTTTCACCCGACAAAATACTACGCAAAGTTTCTGTTAGGATAAGATCTCAGCACAAGCCACAGAATGCAAGTATAAAATGTGAAGCAAACAAGGTTCTTGTCAAATTCAATAAACCACAAATGGCAATAACACCAGGACAACTTGTAGTTTTTTACAAAAATGACATTGTGCTCGGAAGTGGATGGATTGCAGACACACCCCTAAATCCCCTCTTATTAGAGGAGACTTGAGGTCTCGCTATGACAATGATTCAGATTCTTCCTAACCTTACTGGATTCCTGCTGCTGCAGGAATGACACCTAAATGCCAAGACGAGATTCTTCGCAAGTCAGAAACTGCTACTTCCTCAGAATGACAATGTAACAATCATATAAAAGCTTATTTCTTGTTCTTTTTATGTTCCCGGTATAAAAATAGTAGTGCAATCCCAGAGACAACAATAACACAAAGGCTCATCGCCTGTGAGAGTGTCATAATCTTAAGCGCTCTTGCTGCCCCCTCATAGTATCTGAAAAAGTCTATTATAAATCTATGAATACCATAAAGCCCGAAAAACAACCATATTAGAAAACCCTGAAATGGTTTTCTTCTCGATAGGAAAATCAGTATTGCAAATATTACAAGATTATCAAGTGTAGAATACAATTGTGTCGGAATGACAGGTAATGAGTGAGTTGCTCCGGGTTGAATTAATCCCTGCCTGAGCTGGTCTGCATATGGCGGTGGGAACTCCTTTCCAGGAAAAGAGATACCACAACTCTGGGATATCCTTCCATAACAGCATCCATTAAGAAAACATCCTATTCTACCAATGGCAATGCCAATAGCAAGAGATGGTGCCATAATATCGCCTATTTTTGTAAATCTTAATTTTCTTGTTCTTAAGAACAGCGAGCCTCCAATAAGTGCACCAATAAAACCACCGTAGAAAACAAGACCTCCCTCCCAAATCTTCAATACATCAAACGGATTCTCGCTGTACTCACTAAAATGCTCAATAACATACCATATTCTCGCACCTATAACAACGGAAACAAGCACCCAGATTGCGAGGTCAAAGACTATGTTTGGGTCTATTCCTTCTCTTTTTGCCATTCTCACTGCAATTAGTATAGCTGTGAAAAATGCAATCGCCTGCATTACTCCGTATGTGTGAATCTCGAAAGAACCTACACTAAAAAGTGTCCTGAACATTTTACTTCCTTTCCTGAGATGTCTTCTCCTCTTTTTCCATTTCTTTAATTAGCAGTTGCAATGAATCATCATAAAGTTCTAATGTATCCTCATAATCCTGAGGATAAGAGTCCCTGTAAGTTTGAACTTCCTTAAATGCTTTCTCAACATCAACCCTTTTCCTCGTTCTATTTGCATTTGTATACAGAAGTTTGACAAGACTCCTTCTCACATTTTGAGTCTCTTCTTTGTCTTTTGATGTTCCTATATAATCTTCCTTTGCCTTGATATCAGAAAGAATATCCTCCTCATCTATTCCACCTCGAGATACCTTCCCGTTCTGTGATGCTGCTACCGCTTCATTCGCCATTTGACTCTTGGATTCAGCTGGAGTTGTTTCACCTTCTGTTTCCACTTTTTTCCCTACAGCACTTTTCTCAAAATATCTATCTTCATTCACTTTTGGCAGAGGTGCAGACTTTTTCATCACTTCTTTCATCGTAGTTCTTGCTCCAACTTCGCCCCCTCCTTTTCCCGCTTTTTCTCCCGCTGTTTTCTCAACCACTTCCGCTTTCTTGCCGGAAATTGAACCGGAAGCAGGAATTTCTACTGGTGGAAGTTTTTCTTCAGTCTTATCAATTGCCATACTATGTCCTAATTGCTCTCTACCTTTTTCAATTACGAGCTGCCTGGAAACTACAAATGTCAGAAGGAGGATGATAACACCTCCTGCAAGTTCCCATTTGATTCTTGGGAGTCTGAATGACAGAAATCCGGTAACCTCCTTCTTCTCAATCCTCTTAATAATACGTTCGGGGAGATAATCCCAGTAAGAGTCAGCAGGGAAAACAAGCTTTTGCTGTTTAATCCTTTTGTTCAGTGCCTTTAATACCTCTAATTCTTCTCTACATTCAGAGCAAGTCTTAAGATGTTCTTCTATCAGACTCTTAAGTCTACCATGAAGTTCGCCATCCAGATATGCACCGACAAAACTCCTTATTGTTTTGTGTTTCATTCTTTTAGATAGGTTCTCATACTCTTTTTTAATCTTTCCCTCGCCCTATTCAACCTTGACATAACCGTTCCAGTGGGGATTCGAAGGATTTTCGAGATCTCTGCATACGGCAACTCTTCATCGACCTTTAAAAGCAATACAGCCCTAAGTTTCATAGGCAGTTTCTGAATTGTCTCACGAATCTTTTCCTTGGTCTCTTTTTCTATGATTTTCTCAAGAAGTCCATCTTCCTGTTTCCTCCTTACAACATAGCTATCAATATTACTCGGGTCAACATCGACTCTTCTTTTCTCTTTCTTTATGAAGTTCAAACATAATCTCACCGCAATTGTATAGACCCAGTTAAAGAAGTTTGCTCCTCTTCTGAATCGTTTAATGGATTTGTACGCTCGAACAAAGGTTTCCATTGCAAGTTCATCCGCAGTAAAGTGATCATTTGTCATCCTATAGGTCAATCTGTAAATTCCTTTTTGATATTTCTTGACAAGTATCGCAAAAGCATCATTATCACCATTTTTAACCTGTTCTATAACTTCATCATCAAGAACCTCAACTTCTTCATTATTATCTACCATTCTTCTTCGTAAAAATTCCTTCTTTGTTTCTGTTTTTTCAAGTTTTTACTTCAATTCTTCTTTTGTCTTAATAACCGTATCAACAATCCCGTAGTTCTTTGCCTCTTCTGCTGACATCCAAAAATTTCTGTCAGTATCCTTTTCTATCTTTGTAATTTCCTGCTCGGTATGAAAAGCAAATATCTCATTGAGTTCATTCTTCATTTTCATAATTTCCTTTGCATGTATTTCTATATCAATAGCCTGTCCTTGAATGGCACCCATAGGTTGATGAATGAGAACCCTTGAATGAGGTAAAGCAAATCTCTTCAATTTCGTTCCAGAAGCAAGCAATAGTGCTGCCATACTTGCTGCCATCCCCATGCACATTGTAGTTACATCAGGTTTAATATATTGAATCGTGTCATAGATAGCAAGTCCAGCTGATACTATACCACCACCCGAATTAATATATATACTTATATCCTTGTCCTTATCTTCTGCCTCAAGAAAGAGGAGTTGAGCAATTACAAGATTTGCAAGTTCTTCATCAATTACAGAACCAATAAAAACTATCCTATCCTTGAGAAGCCTTGAATATATATCGAATGCCCTCTCCATCCTTCCGCTTTGCTCAATTACCATTGGTATTAACGGCATAAAACCTCCCTTGTCTTTTTTTTACTTATTCGCCTTTGCTCAAGAAATTTCCTTTTAGAAACTCGTATACCTTTTTACGTTTCAACATTTGAATGATATCCTGAATCTCCCCGGTTTTTTCAAGATACTGTTTGAATTCTTTTTTACCGATGGATTGCCCTGCTGCTTCCTTATCTATAATCTTGTCAAGTTCATCCTCAGGAATTTCGATCTTGTCCCTAATGGCAATTCTATCCAAAATGATATTCATCTTTGCTCTTTTTTCGGCAATTTTATTCCATTCCTCCTTATTGGAATCTCTTCTACTCGCTTCACTATACCCCTTCAAATAAAATTTAACCAGTGAATCCGGAACTTCAAATGTGTTGATTTCTATGAGTTTTTCAATCATCTTATCCGTCGCCTTGCCTGTAACCATCTCTTCTCTCTCTATCAAGAGTTGTCTTTTTATCGAATTTTTCAACTCTTTGAGGGAATCAAGCCCAAATATTTTTGCAAACTCATCATCGAGCGGTGGAACAGCCTTTTCTTTTATCTCTTTCATAGTAATAGATATTTGAACAGACTTTCCATGAAGTTGGACAACCGGAAATTCCTTCGGATAGCTTATCAATCCGTTTTTCTTCTCTTTAGACTTTGCTCCTAAAATCATCGACATCAGCGATGCATCGCTACCCTTCTTACTGCAATCTATAGACATTCCCTGAACCTTATCCAATTCTTTTCCTTCATTGTCTGTTACGACATAATCGAATTCAACATTGTCTCCGAATTTTGATGCTCTAATAACAGATTTTAGTGTCGTATACTTTTCCTGCAAATCCAATAAAACTTTACTAATCTCATCCTCGGTAACCGGAGGAATCTTATAAGTAACTTCAATGCCATTAGTAGCAAGGTCAAACTCAGGGATCACCTGGAAAGTAGCAGTGAATGAAAAACGACCATTCTTTTTTGTTTTTTCTATACTCTTAATATCCGCATAAGTAATTGGACTAAGATTGTGCTCTTTAATTGCTGTAATAAACGTATTTTTTACTAAATTGTCCTGTGCTTCTTCTTCGATTTCTTTCTTGAAACTATTCGCTACTATAGAAAGAGGTGCCTTGCCTTTTCTAAAACCTGAAATACTCGCATTTTTCGCATATTGTTTTGCAACCCTGTTTATTTCATCCTCAAATTTCTCATACGCTAGGGAGATTTTTATTTCTCTTATATATGATTTCGGCTCTTGTATTTCTATTTCCATATTCATCGTTTACTCTTCACCCGTGTATTTACCATATTTTGCATATTTGGTTTACACCGTTTATTGAGTTTGTTTAGAGCATAGCATTTGACTTAAGCAGAAGATTCTTTATTCAAAATACAGTGTTCGTTTCACAACAAAACTCTCGTTTACTCTCTTTATGCGAAGGGGGGGAATCGAACCCCCACCCTTTGTGAGGACTGGATCCTAAATCCAGCGCGTCTTCCATTTCCGCCACCCTCGCATTGCTTTGCGTACTTCCAGCAAATCATTAATGTCTTATAACTATTAACCTTATTTGCCTCTTATGTCAAGAAAAAAAGTGTTTGACATAACTTGCTCTTTCCATTACTATGCGACAATTATGAGCTTAAGAACTAAAGGTTTATTTCTTCTCATATTCTTGATATTCGGTTGCTCTCGGCAGGCAATGAAACACCCACAAACACAACTCGAACACCCGGAGGAACCTTTGTTCATCAATATCCAGGAAACCGACAAGCAAAAAACAGTTCGGGAACTTACAGATAAAATCTCTAAAATCATAGAACAACTACCTTTGAAAATCAAAATAGGTCAGATGATTATGAGCTATCCTCCAAATTATGACCTTGTCAAGAAATACCAGATAGGAGGAATAATTCTTAATCAGAACTTTATCAAGGATTCGATATCAGCCAGGACGATGATAAGTAATTATAACAAACAATCACTTATCCCGCTTTTTTTTGCGATAGATCAGGAGGGTGGAAAAGTAAACAGACTAAAGCACATTGCAGGTTATGAGAAAACTCCATCTGCCAAAGAACTCGGGAATTCCTTCTCGCAGAAAGACATTATTGAATATGGATACAGAACCGCCGTGACAATGAGAAAGTTGGGAATCAATATGAATTTAGCTCCATCGCTCGACCTTTCCAAAGACGAAAAAGCACTTATGTATAAGCAGGAAAGGTCACTTGGAGGTGAAGCAACTCTTGTAAAAGAAAAGGCTGAAGCATTGATAGATGGCTATAAGTCCGGTGGTATTCTCGTTTTTGCTAAACACTATCCTGGATACAGCGATGTCAAGATAAACAGTGATGTCACTGTTGCTCATTTCAACCTACCAGCCATTCAGATGTTGAAAAACTTCAACATATTTGCCTCACTCGCTCATAAGATAGACGGCATAATGATGTCAAGCGTCATATATGAAGATTTCGATACTCTTCCAGCACTCTATTCAAAATCCATAATCGAACTAATAAGGGTTTCAAATTCAAACATTCTGGTAATGACAGATGACTTGTATGCACCAGCACTTAGAATGCTCGACAAAGAAAACCTATCAATGATAACGACAAGAGCTTTTGCTGCTGGAAATGATATACTGCTCATTATGTGGGACGCAAAGGTTCCCATTTTGATTGAAGCAATCAATGCAACACTGAAGACAAATCCAGAATTGAAGACACAACTAAATCAAAGTGTTACTCGAATTTTGCTTGCAAAAGAGAAAGTATATCCAGGACTTACAGAAGCACTGTATAAACAATGGGCAAAGCACATTTATAACCCGTAGACTGAATTTGGAAAGAAAAAACTCGCACCTTATATCATTTGTTGCATTCGATATCGAAACAACCGGACTTCTTGATTCTGATAAAATCATCGAATTCGGTGCCGTTAAGGTTCTAAAAGGTGAGGTCAAAGAGGAATTTCAAACCTTAATCAACCCTGACAAGTATGTTCCTATTGAGGTTCTTACACTCACCGGCATAAAGAACGAAGAGTTGAGGAAGGCTCCACATATGGAAGAAATGCGACAACGAATAGAAAATTTCATTTCTGATTTTCCACTTGTTGCCCAGAATGCTCCTTTTGATATTTCCTTTATCGAAAGGCAAGTGTGTCCTGTTGAGACGAATGTTTATGATACACTTGTACTTTCCAGAATTCTGTTTCCTTTCATAACAAACCATAAATTGGTAACACTGTTCAACACTTTTTTCGAAGGAACACCAACTTTCCATCGAGCCCTTGACGATGCTTCTGCAACAGCAAAAGTTTTTCTTAAACTAAAAGAAACAGCAGAAAAACTTCCACTAAATACGCTTAAGAAAATATTAAGCATTTCAGACGAACTGAAGGATGATTCATTGCACATCTTTAGTGATGCGATGAACAAAACCGTGAAGAACAACACCAGAACAGTAAACTCGGAGATAACAGAAGAAAATGTTAATGTCCCGGAAAATATAATTGATTTCAACGTAACCACAAAACAGAAGGATTACCCCACAACAGAGAAAGAAGTTGAACGAATTTTGAGCAACAAAAAAATACTGAACAGATTTGTTTGTGAATACGAAAAACGCACCGAGCAAATTGAACTTGCAAAAAAGGTGATGAGAACCTTCGCTAAGGATGAAATACTTGTTTCGGAAGCAGGAACGGGAACGGGAAAAACATTTGCATATTTAATACCCTCAATCCTCTGGAGTAACTCACGAAATGAAAGGGTTATAATATCAACTTACACAAAAAACCTGCAAGAACAACTTTTCTTTAAGGATATCAAAAATATATCCAATGGGCTTCTAATCAGATTCAAAGCTGCACTGCTGAAAGGAAGAAACAACTATCTTTGCATTAAGCGATGGAATAACATGTTCAACGAAGGTTTTCACTTTCTCGATATTGAAGAAAAACGGTCTTTGTTGAACCTTATTGTGTGGCAGGAGAAAACAAAAACAGGCGACATTACTGAAAACACTTCCTTCTGGATTTTCAACAATGCATCACTCTGGTCGAAACTATCCTGTGACACAAGAGAATGTGAAATGAATAAGTGTTCTTTCTTTGCTGAATGCTACCTTGCAAAAATCAGAAAAGAAGCACAGGAGGCAAATATTGTTGTAATAAACCATTCTCTCCTATTCTCGGATATGAATGCAGAACAGAAAATACTTGGAGAATATGACAGATTGATAGTGGATGAAGCGCACAATCTTGAAAAAGCAGCAACCAGCTTCCTTGGCACAACCATAACTTCCTGGAAGGTGCGTAACATTCTTGATACACTCTATAGAAAGGATCAAGGTCTTCTTTTTAGAATTCAAAATGTTATTGGTTTCCTGTCAAAGAAAGAGCAAACATTCTCTATTGATGAAATAGATAAAGGCATAGATATGGTTAAAAAGAACAAGAAAATGCTCGCCGAAATTGTCCAGGATATGATACGGGAATTAGAAAACTCAGAATACGCTGGAAGATTTCGACTGAAGGAATCAGATAAAATAATTCAGGAAATCAAACCAGTAATAGAAGAAATGTATGCAAACTTTAGGAATATTTGCATTATCTTAGGAAGGTTCTCCGAACTCTTCGAAGGAAAAGAAAAATCCCTGATTTCTAAAGAATTTATTGAGCAGATATTACGGACAAAAAAGGAGTTGGAGCAAGTTGCAAAGGACCTCTACGCTATCCTATCTTGCAGCGACAGGAATTTCTGTTATTGGATTGAATCTACAAATGAATCTCCGAATGTGAAATTTCTTTCCGCTCCTATTAGTGTTGCACCTTTGATAAAGGAAAGATTGTTTGATAATCTCTCGTCGGCAGTTCTCGTTTCTGCAACCACCCTTATAGAAAATCGTTTTACATACTTGGAAGAACAATTGGGACTTATAGAAGAAGAAAGACTTACAGAGTTCGCAGCTGGTTCATCCTTCAATTTTGACGAACAGGTTCTTGCTCTTCTTCCTTACTTTTTGACTGAACCGCAGAAGAAAGCTTTCTTTATGGACATTACGGATATTCTGAGCAAGATTATCCTGTCAACAAGAAAAGGCTCTTTGATACTTTTCACTTCTTATAGACTCCTTAACAGGGTTTATGAGCAACTTGTAGAAACACTGCTCAAAAATGACATTTTACTGCTTGCACAGGGAAAAACTGGTTCAAAAAGCACAATTACCAAAGAGTTTAACGAAACAGAAAACTCTGTTTTGTTTGGAACCTATAGTTTCTGGGAAGGATTCGATGCTCCTGGCAAGTCACTTGAAATTCTTGTTATCACGAAACTTCCATTCCCTTCTCCAAAAGAACCCATAATTGAAGCAAGAGCGGAACATCTGGAATCACAAGGTGTCTCTTCATTTGACAATCTGTTCGTTCCTGAAGCAATTATCAAACTGAGACAGGGTTTTGGCAGACTTATCAGAAAAAGAACGGACAGAGGAGTTGTGTTAATTCTTGATTCACGATTAGTTAAGAAAAACTATGGCACAAGATTTCTTAAATCTCTTCCTACCGCAGTCAATATTTGTTATACTGAGAATGAACTTCTTGTCAGTATCAAAGATTTCTGGTCGGAGACTCATTAACACATTATAAAGAGGTAAAAGATGAAAAAATTGAGCAAGGGTATCAAACTGAGAAAATTTCTTCATTTGTTGACTGCAATAATTCCAGTAATCTACATTTATCTATCACGAAAAGAAATTCTCTTGTTGCTTTTTTCTTTAACTATTATTTCATATTTGATTGACATTTTGAGACTCGAGGTTAAGCCCCTGGGCAATTTTTTCTACAGAATTTTTGAAAAACTTTTGTGGGAAAAAGAGAAAAAAATATTTACAGGTGCATCTACCTATCTACTCAGTGCTTTTCTCTCAGTATTTCTCTTTTCAAAACCGATTGCCATCACAGCACTTTTATTCCTGTCCGTTGGTGATACTGTAGCATACTTTGTGGGTACCAGAATTGGTAGAATATCCCTTTATGGAGAAAAAACACTTGAAGGAAGCCTTTCCTGCTTCTTGGTCTGTGTCGTAATCTCTTTGTTTATCCACGGGCTTCCCATTGCTGCATTGGTTTTCGGTGCTGTTGGAGCTTCACTTGTTGAACTGTTTCCTTTCGGTGTGGACGATAACCTACTTCTCCCCCTTGTTAGCGGACTTATAATGGAATCAGTGAAATATTTAATGTCCTAATTACTCAAGCGAAAATACTTCGACCTGAATACCGGTTTCCTTTTTGACCCTTAAAGCAATTTGTTCAAGTCCTTCTCGCGATACCTTTTCTATTCCCTGCTCGGGAACCGGTCTATCCGTAGAATATATCTGTACGCTCCTGGGTTTTATGCTGGAAAGAATCTTTATCCATTGAGCAAGATTTTCTTCAACTGTATTGTCTACAACACCCTTGACAAAAAGCGTTTGAATCAGAAAATCTTCTACACCTTTCAATGCATCAACTATATCATTCAAATGCAAACCAGAAACAGGTTTGTTGATTTCCCTGAAAATTCTCTCTATCCCTGCATCAAGTTTAAGCATCTTCAAATCAATCATCGAAACCGCTCTCCTAACACTTTCAGTGAACAGCATCGATGAATTCGACAATACTGCAATGGGTGTTCCAGGAACCAGTTCATCCCTGATTTTTCGTACTTCACAAACGATTTCCTCAAACTCAGGGTGCAATGTAGGTTCTCCGTCACCTGAAAAAGTTATATAGTCAACCTCTCTATCGAGTTTTATTGCCTGCCTTAAAGCAGTAAAAACATCTTCTTTTTTGGGAAAATCTTCAATATGTTTTGCTGCATCCTTTGTCACCCTTTCAGTCCAACCATAATGACAGTAGATACAATTGAATGAACAGAGTTTGTGCTCTACCGGTGAAAGATTTATACCAAGAGATTTTCCCAATCTCCTTGAATCAACTGGACCATATATAATGCCTTTTTTAAGAGGAAGAACTTTCATTGAGTTTTCCTTCTATATCTTTTTCCAACGGCTACCATCGGATGTATCCTCAATCTCGATACTGAGTTGTAGCAAATCACTTCTTATCTTGTCGGCAACATCGAAAAGTTTCTTTTCTCTCAAAACCCTGCGCAAGTTCAGAATAAGTTCAATTAGTTCTTTGTCATGTCCAATATTGTTTTCTTCTTCATTCTCAAAAAGCCCAAGAACCTTTAACATTGTCTTCAATGTTACCCTTGCAGTAAGAAGCCATTTCTCCTCCGGATTCTTCTTAAATGCTTCAAAAACGTCTCTTGAAAGAGAATAAATCAAGGAAAGCGCCTTTGGGGTGTTAAAATCATCATCCATTGCTTCTCTAAACCCATCCAGTACTTTCTTATCCACCCCAGGAGCCTTGTTATCTATCTTTGAAAGAAGAAATAGAGCCTGTTTCAATCTTTCGTAACCACCTTCCTGTTCTCTTAATCTCTCTTCATAGAAGTCGAGGGGGCTTCTATAGTGAGTTGAAAGGAGATATAATCTCACAACATCCGGCTTGTAAATCTTAAGAATATCGCTTATGAAAAAAACATTGCCGACAGACTTTGACATCTTTTCCCCTGTAAGGTTTAATAATCCATTATGCACCCAATATCGAGCAAATGGTTTACCCGTTGCTGCTTCGCTCTGAGCAATTTCATTTTCATGATGGGGAAAAATCAGGTCTGCACCACCACCGTGAATATCAAAAGTCTCTCCAAGATAGTGCATACTCATTGCAGAACATTCTATATGCCATCCTGGTCTTCCTCTACCCCATTTGCTTTCCCACCACGGTTCTCCTTGCTTTGCGGCTTTCCAGACAGAGAAATCGACAGGATTCCTTTTTAATTTATCGGGCTCTACACGTGCTCCAACTCTTAAACCCTTCAGATTCTTTCCTGATAGTTTACCGTAACCAGAATATTTAGAAACATCATAGTATACATTTCCATCTGAAACATAGGCAAAACCTTTTTCGACCAGAACGGCAACGAGCTCCTGTATTTCCTGAATATGTTTTGTTGCTTCCGGATAGAAACTCGCTCTTTTAATATTCAATTTATCAGCACTTTCAAAATATTCGTCAATATTCCTCTTTGCAATACTTCTATAATCCTCCCCTGTTTCTTCTGCCTTTTTAATAACCTTATCGTCAATATCTGTAATATTCTGAATATGTTTAACATTAAAACCAGAAAACTCAAAGTATCTTCTGATGACATCAGCAGTGATAAATGCCCTTATGTGTCCAATGTGGGGCCTGTCCTGCACAGTCATTCCACAAAAGTACATTCCTACTTTTCCATCTTTTACGGGTTTAAACTCCTCCTTTTTTCCACTTAGCGTACTATATAGCCTTATCACTACTTACCTCCTGGTATAATGTTCATTATACCTGTTCTCAGTTTTTAAACAATTCAAATAACAAAGCCAATCGGATTATTAACATTTCATTTCTATGCTGTCAAGTTAAATTTGACCACAGAAAAGTGTGAAGTGACAGAATATATGAGAAAATTATTGACACAGGATAAATTATGATGTAAACTGAAGTAATGAATAAATCGAAAATATTCAGCATAATTTTCTTGCTTTTCTGGTCGGTTTCTATCGCAAACGCAGGCAAGTACTCGTTTGACTTTCTTTCGTCTGGGATTGGAACAAGGGCAAAAGCACTTGGAGCAAGTTTTACCTCCATTGCTGATGACGGTTCAGCCTTGCTCTGGAACCCTGCTGGTACCTGTCTCTTTCCATCAAGCCAATTTTATTTTACACATAATTCAAACTTCTCTAGTATGTCAAGCGTTGATCTCATTTCGTTCACAAAACCCATAGTCGGAAAGAGTGCTGTTTCAGTAGCAATCTTAAGACATGGTGTTTCTGATATACCGATTTTTCCGCAATTAGAGGGCACACCTGAAGAGCGTGATACAACTCCATCAATGCAGGGCGATGGCAATCCGCTGGGTTACTTTAGCGAATCAGCAAACATATATTACGTAAATGTTTCGAAACAGCTGAATCTAAGAAAGGCAAAGTTTCTGCTCGGAGGAAATTTTAAGTACTTTAACGAGTCTTTATGGGGATACAGTGGAACCGGAATAGGGACGGATTTTGGTGGAATCTTCGTATTTCCTCGACTGAAACTCCCTGGAATTCTATCCATAGGCATTAATATCGAGGATGCTTTCGGAACGCAGATACTATGGAATACAGAGTCTCAATCAAAAGACAATATCCCCACAAATTACAGGTTTGGTTTTAATTATTTTACATCATTAAATAAAATAAAAAGTGGAATTATGTTATCCTTTGATTACAACTTCAGATATGAAGGTAGTAAGCATTTTGGAATAGAATATTCATATAAGAACAATTTCATTCTTGATACCGGTTGGAACAAAGGAACACTATCGTTTGGTACAGGTTTCAAGTTCTGGAAAATAGCAATTCAATACGCTTTTATTTCACAAACGCTCGGCTCCTCACATTCTGTAAGTATGGGATTTACCCTATAGAAAAATTAACCAAACAATGATACGAAAACATTATTCTCGTCTTTAAAGCATAACCATCCAGTATCTTAACAATATGAACCCAGAAATATTCAGAACTTATGACATCAGAGGAATTGCGGATACCGAACTTACTAATGATGTCATCGGAAACATTGCAAAAGCCTACGGCACACTACTACCGAAGGGAGCAAAACAAATTAGTATAGGAATGGATGTAAGACTCAGTTCTGAAAGAATTAAAAACGCATTTATTCAGGGGTTGCTAACCACCGGAAAGAATGTAGTTGACTTTGGAATGATACCAACACCTATATTGTATTTTACCGTGCACAAATATAACATGGACGGTGGGGTTGAGATTACAGGGAGCCACAATCCAAAAGAGTATAACGGACTCAAAATCCTGATAGGTAAAAACACAATCTTTGGAGATGATATTCAAAAGATTAAAGAAATTGCCGAGGCAGGTAAATTTCGAGAAGGAGAAGCCAAGAGGAAAACAGAAACTCCTGTTAGTGACTACATAGATGACATTTTGAAAAGAGTTTCTTTTGGTAAGAGAAAAATCAAAATAGTCTTCGATTGCGGAAATGGCACAACGGGACCGATATTGAAAAGGTTATTCAGCAACCTCCCGTTTGACTTTGAAATCCTTTATGCAGAACCGAATGGACATTTTCCCAATCATCTTCCCGACCCCACAATTCCCGAATATCTCAGCACCCTTATCGAGAAAGTTAAAACAACTAGTGCTGATGTTGGTATCGCACTTGATGGAGACGGCGATAGAATTGGAGCCATTGACGAAAAAGGTAGTATCATCTGGGGCGATAAGCTGCTTGCCATATACTCAAAAAAAGTCCTTGAAAGGATGCCAGGTTCAAAGATAATTTGTGAGGTAAAATGCTCAAAAGGCTTGATTGAATATATAGAAAAGAAGGGTGGTATTCCTATTATGTGGAAAACCGGACACTCTTTGATTAAAGCAAAGATGAGAGAAGAAAATGCACCCCTCGCTGGTGAAATGAGCGGACATATGTTCTTCGCTGACAACTATTACGGCTTTGACGATGCAATCTTCGCTTCTCTCAGACTGACAGAATTACTCTCACACACAGAAAAACCCCTTTCTGAACTTGCAGATGAAGTTCCATCGTATTTCGCAACCCCGGAGATAAGAATTGATTGTCCTGAGAAAGAAAAATTCAGAGTTGTTCAAGAAGTCAAAAGGGAATTCCAAAAGAATTACAAAATACTCGATATTGACGGTGTTCGGGTAACTTTCCCTGATGGCTGGGGGCTCCTAAGAGCTTCAAACACCCAACCCGTTCTCGTTCTTCGCTTCGAGGCAAACACCCAGCAAGCACTCGAGCAAATTAAATCAAAGTTCATAGATTTACTCCGTAAGTATCCCTTCGTAAAAGTATAACCTTTTTACTTTTTGACTTTTTCTGTCAATATGACCGTAAATTGTCTGAATTGGATTTTTTCACCTTCAAAATACTTGACAAGCGTGGCAAATTGTGTTAATATACTTAGTTGTAGTTTTGCTGTATTGAAATTCCAAAATTAAGCAGAAGTTTATGGTTTTAGGAGGTATGAAATGAAAACAATGTCACTCAGAAAAGAAGATGTTCAAAGAAAATGGTATATAGTAGATGCAAAAGACAAAACACTCGGAAGATTGGCAACAAGAATCGCAACCGTTCTTTCGGGCAAAGATAAACCATTTTACACAAACCATGTTGACAATGGTGATTTTGTCATAGTGTTGAATTCAAAGGATGTTTTTCTTTCCGGCCAAAAAAGCGAAAAAAAAATGTATTATAGACACTCGGGTTATATCGGTGGACTGACGGAAACCAAAGCAAAAGACATGTTAACCAAACACCCTGAAAGAATTGTGCAATTTGCAGTTAAGGGAATGCTGCCAAAGAACAAACTTGGAGACAGAATGTTGACACGCCTTAAAGTTTACAAGAATTCCCAACACCCCCATAGTTCTCAAAAACCTGAAGTGTTGAAAGTGTAAACTTTTAAGTTCAATCCAATGACTGATGACTAATGACTGATGACTAATGACTGATGACTAATTACTAATATCAACGAAAGGAGGTTTGAATTTGCAAAAAGACATATACTGTGCAACAGGTTCAAGGAAGGAATCAGTGGCAAAAGTCAGAATCAAAACAGGAAAAGGCAAGATTATCGTAAACGGACAATTCCTGCAAGAGTATTTCCATAGGCCAATGCTTGAAACACGTATTATAGACCCGTTCCGCATAACTGAAACTCTTGGAAAATTGGATGTCAATGCGAAAGTCCAGGGCGGAGGAAAAAGCGGACAGGCAAACGCTTTGAGGCTTGGAATTGCCAGAGCACTGCTTAAATATGACAGTGACTTAAGAAAGGCGCTCAGAACAGCAGGTTTATTAACAAGAGATTCAAGAAAAGTCGAGCGAAAAAAATACGGCAGGGTAAAGGCAAGAAAGAAATTTCAGTTCTCTAAACGTTAATAGTAAATTCACACATTCTCTGATCAAGAGAGGTTCCCTTATCAGGGCTCTTTTTGAAATAAGGAGAATGGAGGTAAAAACTTTTAAGGGGGTTTCCTTTGGTAACAATGAAAGATCTTCTTGAAGCAGGCGCTCACTTTGGGCATAAGGTGAGCAGATGGAATCCAAAAATGAAAGACTTCATTTTTGGCGAAAAGAACGGGATTTACATAATTGACCTTCAAAAAACAGTCAGGATGCTGGAACAGGCATACACTGCTGTAGTTGAACACACAAGACAAGGCAAAAATATACTTTTTGTTGGAACAAAAAGACAGGCAAAAGACATCATAAAAGATGAGGCTCTAAAGTGTGGAGCCTTCTATGTTGCGGAAAGATGGCTCGGGGGAATGTTAACCAATTTTAGAACCATTCGCAAAACCATTGACAAATTGATTGATTACGACAAGAAAAAAGAAGAAGGTTTTCTAAATGCACTTCCAAAGAAAGAAGCTCTTTCTCTGACGCGAAAAATGGAAACAATGGAGAATATACTGGGAGGAGTGAAGCAACTCAAGACACCACCTGACCTTATTTATGTTGTTGACATCAAAAAGGAATATATTGCAGTCCACGAAGCCAACATACTTGGAATTCCAGTTGTTGCCATTGTGGATACAAACACTGATCCGGAATTTATTGAACTTCCCATACCAGCAAACGATGATGCAATCAGATCTCTTAAACTGATAACATCCATAATGAGCCAGGCGGTTATCGATGGTAAACAACTTGCTCTATCAGAGAAAGAACAAGAAGAAAAAATAGAAAAGACAAAAATAGCTCCGAAGAAAGAGGCAAAACTCGGGGAAATTAGTAAACAATCTGCTAAAAAACCGCCTGTAAAATTAAGAAGCACGGCCAAGAAAAAGGACATTAGAAGGACAGTTAGTAAACCAGCCGAGAAAACAACGAGTATAAGTAAAACGAAAACCACAATTCAGAAACCAGCAAAAGCAGTAAAACTACAACCAAAAAAGACCGAAGTGACCAGGCAAAAACCAGAAAAGAAATAGTCAAAAATTCTGTAATACTTGTTTTTAAGGAAGGAGATTGTATGGAAATCCCTATTGAAAAGATAAAGGAATTAAGGGAAAGGACAGGTGCTGGAGTTCTGGACTGCAAAAAAGCGATGGAATCCTCGGAGGGTGATATTGATAAAGCCATTCAGCAATTGAGAAAACAGGGTATTGCAAAAGCCGAGAAGAAATTGATGCGAAAGACAGAAGAAGGAACAATTGAATCTTATATTCATCCTGGTGCACGATTAGGTGTCCTCCTGGAACTCAATTGCGAGACAGACTTTGTTGCAAACACGGATGATTTCAAGAAGCTGTCCAGGAATATCGCAATGCAGATTGCTGCATCAAATCCTATCGCAATTTCAAGGGATGATGTCTCGGACAACATTATCCAGAGAGAAGAGTCTATTTACAAAACACAGATGGAAAATTCCGGAAAATCGGAGTCCATAATAAAGAAAATTGTTGAAGGCAAAGTGAATAAATTCTATAAAGAAGTTTGTCTTTTAGAACAACCTTTCGTTAAGGATTCCAATATGAGCGTTGAGGAATATATCAAAACCTTTATAGGAAAGCTTGGGGAAAACATAACAATTAAAAGGTTTGCAAGATTCCGCATAGGAGAAGAATCATAACTTGAACTAATCTCAATGAATTCAAAATATAAAAGAATTCTTCTCAAGCTAAGTGGACAAATTGTTGCTGGCGAAAATGACTTTGGTTTTTCCGAAAAGTCTCTTTCACACCTCAGAGAGGAAATAAAACAGGTTCATAGTCTTGGTGTTGAAATAGGTATTGTCATTGGCGGTGGAAATATATTTAGAGGAAAGCAAGCAGTAAAAGATTTCGAGGTCGAGAGAGTAAGTGCTGATTATATGGGAATGCTGGCAACTTTAATCAATGCTTTGCTTCTTCAGAACATACTCGAGGCAGAGAATCTTCCCACAAGAGTGATGAGTGCAATAAATGTCGCTCAACTCGCTGAACCATTTATCAGGAGACGGGCCATAGCACATTTGAAAAAAGGCATAATTGTTATTTTTGCCTGTGGAACCGGGAATCCATTTTTTACGACCGACACTGCTGCAGTACTCAAGGCAATAGAAACAGAATCAGAAGTGATAATAAAGGGAACAAAGGTTAAAGGAATTTATGATAAAGACCCGGAGAAATTCGGTGACGCTAAGTTCTTTTCACTGCTGTCTTACAAATATGTTATCGAAAACAGTCTTAAAGTGATGGATACCACTGCATTCACTCTTGCTATGGAAAATAATCTTCCAATTTTTGTCTTCAATATACTCAAGAAAGGTTTTTTGCTAAAGTTTCTTTCAGGTAAGAATATGGGCACAATAGTTACTGATAGAGGCAAATAAATATTCTTACAGCAAAGGAGGCATTATGTCTATAAAAGACATCGAGGCAAAAGCTCACAATAAAATGTCAAAAAGCACCGAGGCTGTTAGGGATGAACTTTCACGAATAAGAACAGGAAAAGCAACAACCGCTCTCTTGGAAGGTCTCAAAGTGGAATGTTATGGTTCAAAGGTCCCATTGAAACAAATCGCAAACATTGGTGTCCCCGAAGCAAAACTACTCCTCATACACCCCTGGGATAAAAACCTTCTTCCTGAAATAGAGAAAGCTATTTTCTCTTCGGATCTTGGATTGACTCCGAACAACGACGGAAAAGTAATAAGACTACCCATTCCTCCACTCACTGAAGAAAGACGAAAAGAACTGGTAAAGCTTGTAAAAAAACTTGGAGAAGAAGGTAAAATAGCAGTGAGAAATGTCAGAAGGGAATGTAACGATGAAATAAAAAACGGAGAGAAGTCAGGAGATTTTTCCGAGGATGAAGCAAAAAGGGGAACAAAGAAAATTCAGGAAACAACAGACGAACATATTGCAAAAGTCGATGAAATAGTTGAGCAAAAAGAAAAAGAAATAATGGAAATTTAAGCATTAGATGAATCATAGTACTTTTGGAAAATTCAAAATAGATGCAGATAACATACCAGAGCACATTGGCATAATAATGGATGGCAATGGCAGATGGGCAGATAGAAAAGGCCTTCCAAGAATACTCGGTCATCATGCTGGCATAGAGTCAGTTAGAGCAATAGTCAGGGCATGTTCAAAAATAGGCATTAAGTTCCTCACTCTGTACACTTTTTCAACGGAAAACTGGAAAAGACCAAAAACCGAAGTAAATGCACTTATGAATATGATTAAGGAGTTATTACAGACAGAAATCGTTAAATTGCATAAGAACAATGTCCGACTGAAAATCATAGGCAGAATCAACCAACTTCCTCAAAGGGTTCAAAAAGTCATAGACGATGCCATAAAATCCACGCACAACAACACGGGTCTTGTGTTAACCCTTGCACTGAACTATGGAGGCAGACAGGAAATTATTGACGCGGTTAATAAAATCTTAAGCAAGAGTATTAACCACAACATTAAAAGAATCACCTTAAAAAACTTTCCCAGATACTTATACGACGGCAATATTCCAGATCCTGACCTCATTATCAGAACAAGTGGAGAATTGCGTTTGTCAAATTTTCTAATCTGGGAAACCGCCTACAGTGAAATCTGGATTACCAAAACTCTTTGGCCTGACTTCAGAAAAAGACATCTTCTCAAAGCAATAGGAGAGTTTCAAAAACGTAAGAGAAAATTCGGTGGCGTTAATGAATAAGAAAACCAATTTCACTAACAGATTAATTACAGCAATTCTTTTTATACCTGCACTCTTGCTCATTGCAAAGAATGGGGGCGTTTACTTTCTCATCCTTATCGAACTGGGCATATTTGTGGGAACTTTCGAATTCTATGAAATCCTCCGAGCAAAGAAAATGAGGCCATACAAGAAAATTGGAATTACTGGTGCAATCATAGTAGGTATTATAGCTTATTTCCAGAGTTATGTTTTTACATATTTCGTATTAACCCTTCTTGTCATGCTGCTTTCAACCTCTGAGCTCGCAAGAAAGGAACAAGATAGAGCAATAAATCACATAGCGACAACAATTTTTGGTATTCTTTATGTTTCCTGGTTATTCAGTCACCTGATCTTTTTGAGAGAACTCCCTACCGTTACCGGAAAATCCTATAACCTTGGTTTCTCCTATGTCCTTATTCCCTTTCTTATTGCCTGGGGCTATGATACAGGAGCCTATTTTGCAGGAAGGAAATTTGGAAAGAGAAAAATACTCGCTCGAGTAAGTCCTTCAAAAACCTGGGCTGGTGCAATTGGTGGAACACTTCTATCCCTTATTTTCCTGTTTGCTTACCGACTAATATTCAACCTTCGATACTTGACGGATTTCGATTGCTTTGCTCTTGCTTTCTTTGGTTCTATCTTCGCACAGGTAGGAGACCTGGTTGAATCCCTGATAAAGCGAGATGCAAAAATGAAAGATTCAGCAGCACACATCCCAGGTCACGGAGGTGTCCTCGATCGTTTCGACAGTGTTCTTTTCGTTGCTCCTTTTGTCTATTACTTTCTAAGGTTTTTTGCAGAACGTTAAATGAAAGCGATAGCCATTCTTGGTTCAACCGGCTCTATTGGAAGAACTGCTCTCAGGGTTGTAGAGAATCTTTCAAAAGACTTCTTCCCCATTGCACTTTCTGCAAAAAACAATGCCCACCTGTTATCCGAGCAGGCATTAAGATACACTCCCAAAGTAATAAGTATCCTAAATCCCCTCGAAGTTCCTTTCTTGAAGAAAACACTTAGGAACGAGAACATAGGAATCATCACAGGGCAAGACAGCCTGACCCGGATTGCAGAAATGCCAGAAGTTGACATTCTTATCAATGCAATCATGGGGTCGGGAGGATTTTCCCCAACACTTTCTGCTCTAAGAAAAGACAAGACGGTTTGCCTTGCAAACAAAGAAACACTTGTATCGTACGGAACTATCATCTCAGATGTGCTGAAGAAAACCAGGGGCAAAATCATTCCTGTAGATAGTGAACATTCCGCAATATTCCAATGCATAAATGGAAGAAATAAGTCATTTATCAAGAGAATAATTCTAACTTCTTCAGGTGGACCATTCAGAAACAAAACAAATCTTTCCAAAGTCACCATAGAACAAGCTCTCAATCATCCCGTATGGAAAATGGGCAAAAAGATAAGCATTGACTCCGCAACAATGATGAACAAAGCACTTGAGATAATTGAAGCGCACTTTCTGTTTGAGATTCCACCAGAAAAAATATCAGTGGTAATTCATCCTGAATGCATCATCCACTCTGCAGTTGAATTCATCGATGGTTCTGTTATTGCGCAGCTTTCCAATCCTGACATGGCATTACCTATCCAGTATGCAATCACCTATCCTGAACGGCTCCCATCAATCATAAAACCACTTGAACTTTCGGACATATCTCGTCTTACATTCGAAAAAGCAGATTCAAACAGATTCCCAGCCCTGTCTATCGCTTATCGTTCCCTAAAAAAAGGTGGTACAACAACTGCCGTACTTAATGCAGCAGACGAATCACTGGTAAACGCATTTCTCCAAACACGGATTGGCCTGGATGAAATTACAACCTTAGCTCATCAAATCATTGAAAAACATATACCAATTGCCAAGCCAAATATTAAACAGATTGAGCAGGCAGAAAACTGGGCAAAACAGGAAGTTAACCTTGCTCTTATAAAAAGATGATCCTTACAATAGTTGCAGGACTTTTCCTTTTCACCGTAATGGTCGTGAGCCACGAGTTTGGGCACTTCGTTGCAGCCAAAAGCACGGGTATCGGAGTTATCAGGTTTTCTATCGGTCTCGGACCTAAACTTTTAGGCTTCCGATTCAAAGGAACGGAGTATGTAATATCCCTTTTCCCACTCGGTGGATATGTAAAAATGAAAGGAATGGAGTTGGGCGAATACAAAGGAGAAAAGGATGAATTCTATTCGAAGTCAATCCTTGTCAGAAGTATAGTTGTTCTGGCAGGTCCATTTCTCAATCTAATTCTCGCCTTTGCGATTTACTTCTTTAGCGTTTGCTTCTTCGGTATAGATGTAATTCCGGGAACCTCTGTTGACTCTCTGCTGGAACATCCGACCTTAAGCCAGAGAGTAAACAAAGGTGATAAGATTAAACAGGTCAATGGTATCAAAGTGAGTAATTGGTATGAAATCTCGCAAATTACACAGGATTCTGGAGATTCGCTCAGTTTCATATTAATGAGAAAAGACAGTCTATTTTCGCTTGAAATCGAAAACAACAAGAAAAAGGGGTTTCCTCTGGTTCCATTGATTGAACCGATTGTTGGTATTGTTGAGAAAAACAGTCCTGCTTATGACCTTGGACTTAAGAGCGGTGATTTGATTCTTTCTGCAAATGGAAAGCAGGTTCAGAGCTTTCAAGATATGCGAGCCGAAGTAATCAAGAACCCCGAAAAAGAAATAGAATTAGAATGGTCACGGGCTGGAAAATTAATAAAAGGACTTGTAGTACCGAGAAAACAGCAAGCATCAGAGAATGGAGAACTCAAGAACATAGGATTTCTCGGAGTTGCAGCAAGGACAGAAAAACTCAAACTTTCCTTCCCTGCTTCCCTTAAAGAAGGAACTCAAAGAACAGCATACAGTGTCAAGCTCATTGTCTCAGTAATAGTTATGTTATTCCGCAGACAAATCTCTCCCAAAACCCTTGGAGGTCCCATTTCCATATTCCAGCTTGCAGGTGAATCTGCAAGGTGGGGATTTGATTTCTACCTTGGTTTTATGGCACTCTTGTCTATTAACCTGTTTATCCTTAATCTTATACCCTTTCCCCCTCTTGACGGAGGACATATTCTTCTTTTTGTTATTGAAATAATTACAAAAAAAAGACCGACGGAGAAGCAACTTCAATGGATTCTACAAATTGGCTTTATGATATTGCTGCTTCTGATTGCTTATGTTTTCTACAACGACATAATGAGGTTGAGGAACCATTAATTATAGACTGAAAACCTAACAGTTTGTTCGTTTTTTGTGCACACCTTTCATATTTAGCAAACACTCCCGATTTACAAGTTATTTATTTACATAACTTTACAAATTAGTTTTACACTGGCATAAAACTTGCACTTCATCTCTACTAAGAAAATGGAGGTAGGGATGAAAAAAATGATGTTCGTGCCAATAATACTAATTACTTTCTTCAGTGTTTTTATGTCACTCGGCGCAAAAGAAATTTACACCCTGAGATTTAAGAGCAGTGATTTATCCTTCTCAAATCTGGACACCTTTGATTTAATTAATATTAGAGGATGCATACCCTCGGGACAAATAGGGACTCCTCTTCTTCCTGTAAAAAGGATCGAGATTCTTATTCCTTCCGACAAAGAATTCTCAAGTATTCAGATTTTAAGTAAAACACTTATTCCTGTTCAAGGAACAAAAAAGATTTATCCAGAACAGCCTCCACAAATGCTCAATAACCAATATACTAAAGAACAACCCGTAATCGACAATAGCATATTCGGAAGCTCGACACCTTTTCCTAAGAGTCCTATTGCCTTTGTAGAACAGGAAAACATAAGTGGATATAGACTCATTGCATTGAATATTACTCCACTTGTTTATATCCCAATACACGAAAAACTCTTCCTCATAAAAGAGATAAATTTCACTGTCCAATTGGTTAACAGTCACAAAGCATTGATTGAACCAATAAGAAAAAGTGCATATAGCAATTCTTTCATAACCTCACTAATAAGAAAAAGAATTTTTAATCCCGAGGAACTTGCAAGAAACGCAATAAAAACACAGATAGATTCCTACAACAAAAAGAATCCTGACGAAACAATTGAAAAGCCATCTCTTGAAGGTTCTCCAAAGGATTTCATAATCATTACAGATGCAACCCTCCAGAGTAGTTTTGAGAACCTTGCATCAATCAAAAGAAAAAAAGGGATTCTTACCTGTGTAGCAACAACGGAATGGATAAGGGACAATTATTCAGGAAGAGACCTTCCTGAAAGAATGAGAAATTTCTTAAAGGATGCTTTTATGTATTGGGGAACCACCTGGGTCCTACTGGGTGGTGACATTTCATTAGTTCCTACACGTTTTTCTAACTTCTCAAGTTGGGAATTCAAGGGGGAAATTCCGACAGACCTGTACTTCTCCGACCTCGATGGAGATTGGGATGCTGATGGTGATGGTCTCTTTGCCGAATATGTCAATGGATGTAATATTGATAGCGTAGAGGGTAATCCCGAGTTGCTCGTTGGAAGGATTCCCGTGGAGACGAATCAAGAAGTTCTAAAATACATAAACAGGGTATACACATACGAATTCACTCCGGATACCTCTTACACGCAAAAAACACTTTTCCTCGGTGCGTCCATCTCAGGCGGAGGGACAGACGGTTGGGGAGCATTATTGAGCGAGACTATTATTAGCTCCTATATCCCTTCGAATATCCTGCCTTATAGACTTTATGCGCCCAAAATCGATTCTCTGCAAAATCCACCAAGATGGATTGGTGACGAGGAACTATCAAGTCTTAATGCTATTTCGAATATAAACAAGGGTTTCAATATTATTAATCACTTGGACCACGGAGCAACTGATGCAATTGGGACAGGTGTTATGACTGGCGGTGGATACATTCACTGGTATGATGCAGACGATTTAACAAACTCTTCAAGGCCTTCCATTTTGTGGTCTATTGCTTGTAGTTCAAATGCGTTTGATATGAATTCCGTTTCAGAGCATTTTGTAAACTCCCCTGGTGGGCTTGCTTTTATTGGAAATTCCAGGACAGGATGGACAAGCCAGGCATTTCAGGACTGTGCTTTCTTTCAGGCAATTTACTGCGATTCCATCACAAATCTTGGAGCAGCTTTTGCAGCGACACTCTTTAATTCCCTCTACTACAGAATTTCAATGAATCTTCTTGGCGATCCCTCAATAGACATATGGACATTACATCCTGAAATCCTTCAAGTTGACCATAGAAAAACATTGATTGTTCCCGTCGATTCTCTTAGTTTTTTCATTACAAAGCACAATGTTCCTGCAGTTGGAGCACGTATTGTTGTTACAAAGCAGGATGAAAACATTAAAAGAATTGCAATCACTAACAGTGAAGGAAAAGCAGTGATTTATCTAAAATGCTCCGAACCTGGTACACTGAGCCTTTCCGTTTCCAGTCCGAATGCACTCCCCTACTTCGAATCCATAGGTGTTAACACATCATCGGCTCCATATCTTACCATTATACCGGAACCTCAGACCATGAGACCAGGTTCGAAAAGGCGTATCAAAGTTACCGCAAAGAATACAGGTCGAAAGATTGCAGAAAAAGTCCAGGCGGAACTCACCTCAACTAATATTAATGTTACTATCGAAGGTACAGGACTCAAGTTTGGTAATATTTTGCCTGACAAACAAGCATCAAGTAACTTTTTCACGGTAAAGGTGAGCAAACAATGTCCATCAGGAAGTCGAATCAAAATAACTTGCAGGCTTTTTGATTATAAGAACAACATATGGGATGATTCGTTGATTATCTCTTCTGCAGACGATTCACTTTGCTATTCAGGTCACAGTCCTCTTATCTACTATCCTGATGAACCCTTAAACTCACATTTGAAAATAGTTCAAGTGCCAAGCATTATGCTTAGAAATTATGGCAACTTAGCGGGTCATCATATAAGAGCTGTGCTCCGCAGTGAAGATTCGCTTATTACCATAAAGGATTCAACCGTATCCGTAGACTCAATCCCTGCAAATATGACAATCACAACCACTCAAGGTTTTCTTTTCGAATCCTGTGGTGAGTCCAATGCACCATTTACAATCAATATTGAAGATGCGCTTGGACATATATTCACAAAGAATATTGAATTCAATCCTCCAGCACAACTAGAATCATTGAAAACATCGTCAAGGAAAAACAGTGTCGGAGTAAGCTGGAAACGCTCTCTGGACAATGGTCTGCTTGGATATTATCTGTACAGGCGAGAAAATAACATATGGATAAGGACTTTCCAGGAACCTATCACCAGCACAAATTGGGAAGATTTTAGCATCATAAAAGGAAAACGATACATATATTGTGTTACAGCGGTGGATTCATCAATGAATGAGAGTATTATCTCCGATTCAATCATTGGTGTTTCGAATCCACCTCTCCTTGATGGCTGGCCAGCATATATAGGTCCGGGTGGTTACAGTGTTCACTCAAACAAGCGATTCTATGATATGTCATCCCCTGCAATTGGAGACATTGACGGTGATGGTGAAAATGAGATAATCGTCGCATCCAATGACAGCAAAATTTATGCATACAACAAGGATGGCTCCTATGTGAAAGGATGGCCCATTAATATTGGATTTAGGCTCGAAAATTCACCGGCAGTTTGTGACCTTAATGGCGATGGAAAAGATGAAGTGATAGTTGGCGGCGGAATTTTAGATACCGTATGCCTTTACATATTCAAAGGTGATGGTTCTAACTTCAAACCCGGCATCTGGCCTAAAATCGAAGGTGGTTATCCTACTACATCGCCAATCATCGAAGATATAGACGCTAATGGAGACTATGAAATCGGCATTGGTTGTTCTAACAACAAGGTCTACTTCTGGAACATTGATGGAACTGCAGTGTCAGGATGGCCGGTTTCCGTTAATTCTCCTGTATGTATTGGTGCAGCTGACCTTTTCGGAAATAATCAAGTCAAAATCGTTATCTCATCCAGTACGGGAAACATATATGTTTTTAATCAAGATGGAACTCTCCAGAACGGTTGGCCTCAAACACCGGGCGGTTCTATTAGTTCGGGAATTGCACTTTCCGATATAGACGCAGATGGGAAAACCGAAGTCATTGTTGGAACAAACACAAAAAAACTGTTTGTCTTTCATCCAGGCGGCAGCCAAAAACAGGGTTGGCCCATTACACTAAATGAAACAATCAGCTGTATTCCCGCTATTGGAGATATGGATGGAGATGGCGACCCGGAAATAGCTGTTACTACAAAGTCCAATCGCGTATATGCCTTTAAATCAACGGGAGGAATCTTGTTCAGCAGAGATTTAGCTCATCTGGTAAGTAACTATTATGTTTCCCCAATACTTGTTGATATAGATAATGACGGCAAAAAAGATTTGATTGCCAATACAGTAGAGGGATATTTGTATGCCTTTGACTATAATGGTAAGACATTAGCCGGTTTTCCTATTCATTACGGAGATGGCTCGTATTCATCACCGACCGTCGCAAGCGTCAATAATAATGGTTATCTTGATTTAATTCAAAAAGGGAGTGACAGAAAAATATATGTATGGGAAATAAAGAATAGTCGCAAAAACCTTGGTCGAAAATGGTTCAAGAACAGAGCAAATAACAGAAACACATGTTTTTACGGAGAAGAAATGGATGATATGGTATATGAAAACTCCCGTAAGGTAAAAGACATAAAGCAAATCCACTTTTACCGACCATTCCCAAATCCTTTCGGTAGCAATGTTAAACTTAGCATTTATTTACCGCAAAATGATGCAAATCGAAAAACCGCTATCTCGATATTCGACGCATCTGGCAGATTGATCAAGACAATCCTTAACAAGAGACTGAAACCAGGTATGAACGAAATACAATGGAAAGGAACAAATAATTACAATAAACGTGTACCATCAGGAATTTACTTCATCAAATTATATGTGTCTGGAGAAAAGACAAAAAGCACATTCGTAAAAAAACTAATCAAAGTTGCAGTGAAAAATAAGTAGCGACAATGAATAAGGAACACGCACTTGAGTTGTTAAAGGAAAGTGAAGAAAAATACCGTGCAATCCTGGAGCAAAGTGCTGATAGTATATATCTTTTAGATTTTGAAACAAAAAGAGTGATCGAGGCAAATGAGTCACTACAAAAACTCTTAGGATACTCAGAGGAAGAACTTACAGGTCTAACTGTTTATGACTTCGTGCACCATTCGCATGATAATATTGACACCAAGATTGCCGAAGTACTTAAGAAGAAACACATATTACTTGGAGAGAGAATTTACAAACGCAAGGATGGAATGCTTATACATGTTGACGTTAGTGCAAGTCTCATTAGTTACAGAGGGAAAAAATCACTGTCTATTGTATCTCGAGACATAAGTGAACGTAAGAAAATCAAACAGGAAAAAGAGAGACTGCAGCAACTTTTTATGGAGATTTACAAAATGGAATCAATCGCGAGACTTGCAGGAGGTGTTGCACATGAGTTCAATAATTTACTCACAGGCATAATAGGTTTCAGTGAACTGCTACTTATGCAGGTTAGTAAAAAGTTTAAACACAAGGATCTAATTGAAAATATCAAGAAAGAAGCAACAGAGGCAGCAAAACTGTCACGTCAACTTCTTTCATTCAGTCGGAAGCAAGAATCACACTTTAGAAATGTTAATCTAAACTCTCTTATTAAAAGAAGCAAAAGTATGTTAAAACACCTTCTTGCAGAAAATATCGAACTTTCAATAGTACTTGAAAAAGAACCAAATAAAATCATTGCAGACCCTGAACATATCGAGCAAATCATAGTAAACCTGGTTCTTAACGCCAATGATGCCATGCCTGACGGAGGACAACTCACTATAAAAACGAAAAATGTCGAACTCACGAAATCAGAATGCAAATCCATACCTAATGCTTTGCCCGGAAACTATCTCTGTTTTTCTATCTATGACACAGGATATGGAATTGATAAGGAGCTAATACATCGCATATTTGAACCTTTCTTCACCACAAAGATGGTCGGAAAACGAGCAGGTATGGGACTATCCGTTGTATATGGAATTGTAAAAGAACATAAAGCTTTTATGGACATTACGACAGAAAAAGAAAAAGGAACAGAATTCAGAATATATTTTCCCGCATTCACAACGGAGTTTAATGACTCAAAACCTTTTACTTCTTCATTTACAGATAGTAAAAACCTTATGGGCAAACGAATTCTATTGGTAGAGGATGAAAAAATTGTAAGAAAAGTTATTGCCATTACACTCAAGGAGAACGGCTATGTCGTTCTGGAGGCAAGTAATGCTGCTCAGGCAAGAAAGCTTTTCAAGAAGGAAAAGGGTAATTTCGACCTTATCTTCACCGATGTAGTTATGCCTGGAGAAAATGGTGTGGAACTGGTAGAAAATCTTTTAATCCAAAAACATCATCCGAAGGTTCTGTTTAGCAGTGGTTATACAAATGACAAAGCCAAGAAGAATATTATAGAAAACAGAGGATATTCGTTTATACAAAAACCTTACACGATTTCTGACATGCTTGATGCAGTGAAGAATACTATTTTATAGAACTTCACTCATCATAGAGGTGCAGCAAATACACTCACAGAAGTGTCCAGGTTCTGAACATTATGTCAGAAATCTGAACACTTTACTATCGCTCCATTAAAAATGTCATAATCTAACTCACTTAATACCTAAACTTAAGATAACAAATAAACTGGCACAAAAATTGCTGTATTAAATAATGTTATATTAAGCAACAAAGGTCGCACAAAACAGGATTACAAATGAAAAATATGAAAAGCAGGAAAAATGCGATAACAATTCTTATTGTTGACGATGATAAACACATTCTCAATATCTTTTCTCAGATGATCAGGCTGAGAGGATACGAACCGCTAACAGCACAGAACGGGAAACAGGCACTTGACATACTATCAAAGAAGAATGTGAATGTAGTCATCACGGATGTGAGAATGCCTGAAATGAATGGAATGGAACTTCTCACAATCATCAAGAAAAAATATCCGGATACGGATGTAATCGTCATAACCGGATACGCCTCTACTGATGATGCGGTAAAAGCAATGAAATGCGGTGCTTCCGATTATATCCTGAAACCTTTCAGTCCGGATGAAGTACTGTTGAAAGTAATGGACATATACAATAAGAACAAGAGCTTTGATAAAGAAAAACAGGTAGTAGACAGAAAATATCATATTCCTGTGGTTGTTGCAGATACGAAAGGAATGAAACAGGTTCTCCAAGAGGTTGACATAGTATCGCCAACCGATGCAGTAGTGCTCATAACAGGTGAGACAGGTGTAGGTAAGGATGTAATTGCAAGATTACTTCATGCTAAGAGTGAAAGAAGAATGCAACCGTTTATTCGTATGAACTGTGTCGAGCTGAACGAAGGTGTAATAGAGAGTGAACTTTTCGGACATGAGAAGGGCTCATTTACAGGTGCAGTGTCAAGCAAGAAAGGCAGACTGGAACTTGCCGATAAGGGAACGTTGTTTCTTGATGAGGTTGGAGACATTCCAATGAGTACACAGAAAAAGTTACTCCGTGTTTTAGAGCAGAAAGCGTTTGAGAGGGTTGGAGGGATAGAAACAATTAACATAGATGTGCGTGTAATAGCAGCAACAAACAAAAATATACCGTATGAAATAAAGAAGAAAAGATTCAGGCAAGACCTTTTCTACCGACTTAATACAGTAATGATAAACATACCTCCATTGAGGGAAAGAGTAGATGATATAATACCGCTTGCCCGTCATTTTCTTCTGAGATTTACAAAAGACAAGAAAAAACTTAACTTTACAAAACAATTGACAGATATGTTACTTTCTTACAACTGGCCAGGCAATGTCAGAGAATTGAAGAGCACAATTGAAAGAGCCGTTATTTTTTCGAAAAATGGTGACATAGATTTGGCTAAGCTTTTCCGAGAGAAGGATTCCATTGTAGAACAAGAAGGTGTGTTCACTCTGGAATGTCCGTCCCTAACAATTAATGATGTCGAGAAATCACTTCTTTTTAAAGTACTTACCAATGCAAGATGGAACATACAGCTTTCATCTCGAATACTGAAACTCAGCAGAACAACCCTGTATGAAAAGATAAAAAAATATGGGTTGAACACACTAAAAAATGACGATTTTCTGAACAAAGCAACCCAGCCACATCTAAAATCCTAAGCTTCCAATAAGTCAAGTTTTGAAAGAAAATCAGTTTTATATTTTTTGGCTCTGAGAGCTGAAATAATACCTTTTTTATCCACAGCCTTCAGATATGCTTCATAGGTTTCTATCATATTGCTGTTAACAAGACGCATAAGATAATCATTTAAAGTGGACATACCTTCTTTTTTCCCCGTTTGAATTAACGAAGGAATCTGATAAGTTTTCCCTTCCCTGATAAGGTTTGAAACCGCAGGTGTGGCAAGAAGTATCTCAAATGCTGCTATCCTTCCACCACCTATCTTTCTGCAAAGTGTTTGAGATATGACCGCCTTTATTGAATCTGCAAGCATTGTTTTTATCTGCTCCTGCTGGTCTGGAGGAAACTGCTCAACAATTCTGTTGACTGTGCTGTATGCCGATGTAGTATGCAAGGTGGCAAACACCAAATGCCCTGTTTCAGCCGTTTCAAGAGCAGTTGAGATTGTTTCCAGGTCTCTCATTTCACCAACTAAAACCACATCAGGATCTTCCCGTAGAGCAGATTTTAATGCATTACTAAACGAATTTGTGTGCTTTCTCAATTCTCTTTGATTGATCAAGGCTTTCAGATTCTTATGAACAAACTCTATTGGGTCTTCAAGCGTGATTATGTGAACATCCCTCTTTCTATTAACAAAATCTATAAGGGCTGCAAGTGTTGTAGATTTTCCACTACCTGTCGGACCTGTTACCAGAACCAAACCTCTGTTAAGAAATGCAAGGTCCTTCAAAATCAGCGGCAAGTCCAATTCGTCAAATGTTGGAATCCTGATAGGAATTAGGCGAAAGACCGCGGCAATTCCTTTCAAATCTCTAAAAATATTACATCTGAACCTTGCAAGATTTCTTATCTCGTATGAGAAATCAACTTCCTCAAGTTTATCCAGTTTTCTCTTCTCTTCATCCGATATAATTTCATATATCATTTTTCTAATATCCTCTGAACTTAAGACTGGTATCTTCTTTATTCCAAAAAGCTTTCCATCCTTTCTTATAAATGGATGTTCCCCTGTCGAAATATGTAAATCCGAACTTTGGTTTTTGACCAATATTCTCAACAGTCTGTTTATTGTTGGTTTGCCTTCTTCGGCTGCAATATCAATATCTATGCTTGTTTTTATTTCATCCACTTCAACTAAGTAATTTTCTTTCTCAAAACTCTCTTTGTACTTTTCAACTAAAACAAAGGAAGAAAACACCATATCTTCTTTTTTCTCGATAAGTCCCGAGAAAACACCCTTTTCTGGTATGTCATACTTAAGTTCAAACTGCTCAGGGAGAGTCAAGACATCCTTGCCATTATTCAATATTTCCCCTAACATTTCTTCAATCTTGCTTTCGCTCAACACGCTTTTCCCCTTATACTGTCTGCCCGAAGCCATAATGTATTTCGCAGGACTCCCAGGACATAAACTCAATTGCACGGCATTCAACTGCAATAATTCCTTAAAATATTTGTCAATTTCAGCCAACTTATCCCTCCATTTTCATAAACTTCATTCTGGCAGTTGTGCCGATACCTATCTTACTTTCGATTTCAATAGTCGCCTTGTTTTTCTCCAGAAGATACTTTGCCAACCACAGACCAATACCAAGCCCACCTATCGTTTCTTTAAGCGGGTCTCTAAAACGCTTGAATTTGCTAAACAGATGTTTAGTATCTTTCTCCGAAATTCCCATCCCCTCATCCTCTATAAATAACTCGACAGACTTTGTATTGTTGACAGTCCTAACCATTACTCTTGTTTTTTCAGCAGAATACTGAATAGCATTATTTAGGATTAACCCTAACGCTCTTTCTATCTGTCTTTCGTCTGCATATATCTTTATTGCTTTCCCGGATAGAGTCAGTTCAAACTTGTGAGACGGAAATCGCAGTTTTAGCTTTGAAACAATTTCCTCTAAAACTGTGTCAACCCTTATCTCCTCGGGTTTCCAACTCCACTCATCTTTTTCCGCCTTGAGATAATCAACGAAAACTTGGACCCTTTCTTTAAGAACTGTTACATTATCATTTATTATGTCTATGTATTTTTTCTGGCCGTTTTCACCAAATTTCTTATTAAGAATCTGAATCCCCGCCTGAATCGATGTTAGTGGCGTGTTTATCTCATGAGAGAAATTGGCAACAAGGTTTGACCTTAAGATCGTTTCTCTCTTTATTTCCTCTTGATTTAATGCACTCTTAAGCCCTTTTATTACAAATACAATGCCTTTTTCTTTATCATATTGAAAAGCAGATGCATCAACAGCGACAGGACTTCTTCCATCTTTTTTATTTTCAAGATAGCAGAACTTATCTTTCACTCTCCTCCCGAGAAGACAATCCTTTGCCATACTGGCAACATCATCTTTCTCTTCAAAGTAATCTGAAACATTTGTTCCAACAATGTCGTTGCTACTACGATTCAGCAGTAACTCTATCGTCTTGTTGATGCTCACAATCTTTCCACTTGAATCTGTGGACATAACACCATCAGACAGGCTTTCCAAAAGCACTTCCTTGTAATTTTCCAAGCCCCTGACCTTCTCAACAAGGGTTCTCAAATATTTATAAAGCTCAACATTCTCAATAACAGCAGATACAAGAGTCGTGTAAGAGGTCAACACATCGAGATCCTTGAGGTCGAACTTGCCTTTTTTCTTGTTAACAAGTTCTATTACTCCTATCACATCTTCACCAAGTTTCAATGGAGCTGCCAGAATTGATTTTGTATTGAAGTTCGTGTGTTTATCAAACCTTCTTGAAAATTGTCTTTCATTCTTTGCATAGTTGACAATCGAGGGCTTTCTATTCCGAAAAACCAAACCAGCAACACCTTCAGAAATGCTGACTCTTAGCTTCTTAATCTCACTGCTTTTAGCACCCGTCGTAACTTTGAAGAGTAATTCTTTCCCGCTATCATCTAACATTAATATTGAGGATGCCTCACAACCTATCCTTCGTTGTATTTCTTCAAGTATCTCTTCAAGAAAAAATGGTAGTTTCAGAGCCTCGCCAGCTCTCCTTAAAACTATTTTATCCACTTTATTAGGCAGCATTTTCGGCAAATAGTTTTCTAATTGAAGAACTCAAAATCTTAATGTCCACGGGCTTGACCAAATAATCACTAATTCCTAACGATCTAATTGTAAAATCATCTTTCATTCCTTCAAAAGCCGAACAAATAACTATCGGTATTTTACTCCCCTTTTCTCTTACCTTCCTCAGGATTTCAAGTCCGTGAATTCCCGGCATTTTTATATCAAGAATTAGAAGATTAAACTTGTTTTCGAAAATCATCTGCAACGCTTGAGAACCAGTTGAAGCCGTTTTCACATCATAACCATCCATTTTTAATGTCTCTGAAAAGAGCAACCGGATGTTAGGGTCATCATCAACAATCAACAGTCTTTTCATATCTCCTCCTCTTCCTGTTTCTTTCACTATTTTTTAGTTGCAAGAACCGTGCCAGAGAATTAAGTCCACTGATTTCCATATTTTAGATTAATTTCGATTTCGCTTTATTGTCAAAAAATGCAACAAAATGCACAGATTGCTAACACACAAACCGTCCACTTTTAAGAAATCTCCCAAAGAACACTTGACAAATAATCAATTAAGGTCTATAAAGTAAATGGAGCCGTTAAATGTTTCGCAAAGGAGGAAAGTGCGAAGACTTTCTGTTATGGTGGTTGATGACAATAAGTACATCTTAAGAAGTTTTTCCCAGATTATCCAGCTGAGAGGACATAAACCATATACGGCACAGAACGGTAAGGCAGCACTTGATGTGCTGTCAAAAAATAGAGTCGATGTAGTCTTAACCGATGTGAGAATGCCTGAGATGGACGGGATAGAATTGCTTAAAACCATTAAAAACAAGTATTCTGATATCCAAGTGATTGTGATAACTGGGTATGGCTCCATTGATGATGCGGTAACAGCAATAAAATACGGTGCTTCCGATTATATTCTAAAACCTTTCAGTCCGGATGAAGTAATTCTCAAGATTGAGACGTACTTCAGAGAGAAAAAAGGCAGTATAGAGAAAAAAAAGAAAAAATCCATACCTGAAACAATCATAGCGGAATCAACTGAGATGAAGGGTGTATTGGAAGAGGTTGACATAGTATCGCCAACCGATGCAGTAGTGCTCATAACAGGTGAGACAGGTGTAGGTAAGGATGTAATTGCAAGATTACTTCATGCTAAGAGTGAAAGAAGAATGCAACCGTTTATTCGTATGAACTGTGTCGAGCTGAACGAAGGTGTAATAGAGAGTGAACTTTTCGGACATGAGAAGGGCTCATTTACAGGTGCAGTGTCAAGCAAGAAAGGCAGACTGGAACTTGCCGATAAGGGAACGTTGTTTCTTGATGAGGTTGGAGACATTCCAATGAGTACACAGAAAAAGTTACTCCGTGTTTTAGAGCAGAAAGCGTTTGAGAGGGTTGGAGGGATAGAAACAATTAACATAGATGTGCGTGTAATAGCAGCAACAAACAAAAATATACCGTATGAAATAAAGAAGAAAAGATTCAGGCAAGACCTTTTCTACCGACTTAATACAGTAATGATAAACATACCTCCATTGAGGGAAAGAGTAGATGATATAATACCGCTTGCCCGTCATTTTCTTCTGAGATTTACAAAAGACAAGAAAAAACTTAACTTTACAAAACAATTGACAGATATGTTACTTTCTTACAACTGGCCAGGCAATGTCAGAGAATTGAAGAGCACAATTGAAAGAGCCGTTATTTTTTCTCATAAAGGGGACACAAAGCTTGAGAAGATTTTCAGAGAAAGAGACTTTGTCTCAGAACAAGCAGCTATCTTCACTCTCGAATGTCCATCCCTAAAAATCGATGATGTCGAGAAATCACTTATCCTGAAAGTGCTCAAGGATTCCGACTGGAATATACAGCAGGCGGCAAGAATATTGAAAGTCAGCAGAACAACACTATATGATAAAATCGAAAAACATAATCTGCACCCCTACAGAGAGCAATTTAGTAAGCTTGCTGACGAGATATAAGGCTAATATTTGAACATTTTGTAAATTTTCCGAACACCCCGTCCATAAGCAAATTACGACAGTCAAATTCTAAGTCAAACAAAGGCTACAGTTACGGTTTCTCCTCTCATCTGGCATACTTCTTGCACTAAACAAATGTGAAATGAGAAAAAAAGGAGGAATTATGAAACACTCAAAAATGAAGTCCAATGAAATGCTGCTGGACTTCGGAACAATAATGGAATATGAAAAGTCCAGGATGAATGAAACAAAGAAAAATATTACTCTAACAGTGTATAGCAATGCAACATGGATTCTCCTGGCAAAGCCCTGTAGTGACGATTCAAGATTCAAGAGTCTTTTCATTGATGAAGATTCCCCACTTTCCTATTGTGTCGAAACCACGGGCTCTCACTCAAATAATAGATTCTATCCGTTTATTCAAGATGATTATGTCATACTTGCTTCGGGGGAGAAGACATCCGAGAAAGGAAACGAGATTGAAATCGAAATCCGATTGAATAATCTTGATAAAATGGGATACGGTTCACACAATGCAAGCATAGACTTCGTTCTTCTTACAAGAGAAAAATATATGCGAAATATACAATATCAAAGCAATAAATTCTCCCTCGCAAGCACATCAGCTAAAACATAGAAAAATGAGCAAAACACATATGAGCAGAAACTTGACCCGGGTATCCAAGCCACAATCCACTACACCAGCTATTATGAATAAGAAACTTATGGTTATTCTTTTCAGGTGGATTAATATTCTTGTCATCTCGCTTCTCATTTTCTATAAGAGAAGAGAGTTTAGTCTTGTAGACCCTGCTGTCATAATACTGATATTTTTGGTACTCTCGAATGCATTTCTAACATTCTTAAAAGAACGTTTTTTTGATCAACCCAAGTATATATTTCTGTTCATTCTGGCAGACATCATTTCCATTTCGCTTCTCTTCCGCTACATTTCCAGTGAGAATCAACTTTTTCTTGTATTCTTTGCAGTGTTATTTATTAGCTCTGTTGGACAGAATGTGAAATGGAGTTTTTTTATTGCTGCCATCGCAAGCATACTATATTTCTCTCTGTTGACATTCAAGGAAAACACAAACCTATCGGCGATTATCGATAATCCCGAAGTGGCTTTAAAAATCCCTTTTATTTTTATAACCGCTCTTTGGACCAGTTTCTGGAGTGAACAGTATAAGAAGAAAAAAGAGCAGGAAGAAAGGGTTGAAAAATTTAACAGGGAACTGGAAGAAGGCATTCGCAAAGCTCTAACAAAAGAGCGAACGGTCTTAAGCGAACTTAAAGAAATGAAGGAATATAATGAAAATATTCTAAGAAGCCTGAACTCTGGTGTAATAGTGCTTGATGAGAATAACATTATTACGACACTAAATCCCAAGGCTCTGAACATTTTAGGATTAGACTCACAGAGTATAAGCAAACACAATATTGGTGATATCAGCGAACTCGAACCATTTCGCGAACCTCTAAGAACCCTTGAAATCAATGAAAAAAAGAATGGAATTCATGAAATAGAACTGGCTAACGGTAATATTCTCAATACAACATTTTCTCCACTGAAAGGTTCGAGGAAAGACAATGGAGTTACCATAGTATTTCAGGATGTTACCGCAATCAAACAAATGAAGGAACAGATAAGGCAATCTGAAAGCCTTGCTAATCTTGGAAAAACTGTTGCCTGGGTTGCACATGAAATAAGAAATCTACTTACAAACATAACCGGCTACGCTCAACTACTGGAAATGAAATACGCCGGTAATGGAAATATGAAGGAGTTAACATCCCCGTTAATCAAATCAACGGAGCGAATAACTGTATTGATGACAGATATTCTTGATTTCTCAAAACAAAGGCAATTGAAGAAAGAAATCGTCAATATCGATAACCTTTTTGAAGAACTAAAAAGAACTTATGCTAACTCCTTTAACGGAACAAAATTGCTTTTCAAACAGGATAAGAAACCAAATCTCATAATAGCCAACTACGAAGGTTTACGTTGCGTTGTCTCAAATCTTATAAGAAATGCAAAGGAGTCTATTGGGGAAAATGGTGGCAAAGGACGAATAGAGGTCAATTTCAAGAAGAACAAACACAGCTATATGATTCAAGTTGCAGATACAGGCAAAGGTATAAGCGAACAAAATATCAAATCGATATTTAATCCCTTCTACACTTCGAAAAAATCCGGAACAGGACTGGGTTTATCGATTGTGAAGAAGATTGTCGAAAGTCTTGAAGGCAGTATTTCTGTCAAAAGCAGAGATGGAGTCGGCACAACATTCAAGATTTCCCTACCATCACAAAATTAGCCCCCTTTATCACTTTAAATTGTCTCCCTATGGCAAGCATGTCTTTTCCCTATTTTTTTTCACAACTTCAGAACATCCTTATTTTCTCAAGCATTTTTGAGCAATCACGCACAATTCCGTATAAGCACTTCTCTGTGTACTCCTTCTTATTGCAGGCTGGAATGAAACATTGAACAATTTCATAATGAAACCGCTTACACTGAATGGATCAATCCCCCTAATTTCAATAACCTTAAATCCATTATCAGCGAATAACTTTCTCAGTGCATCATGTGCATATGCTTTCTCGTATCCGTGCTTCCACAATCCAAAATGTAGCCTTTGATAAAGCTGCCACAGCGAGTATCGCGCAGGAACAAATGTGACAAGCAAGCCGTCATCCTTCAATATTCTTTTCATTTCTCTGACAAAAGGCATCTCATTCTTGAAATGTTCCATCAGGCCCGCACTTAAGATTAGATCAAATTTCTTGCACTTGAAATTGGTCTTTCTGCAATCAGCAACGACTGAATTTGGAATTAATTGCTTTATTGCTTTAATGGCTTCCTTGCTGATGTCAAGTGCATAACATTCAACATCAGTCCTTGTGGTTTTCAACAATCTCAGATTTGAACCAAACCCACATCCAACCTCAATAACCTTTTTCTTTTTTTTATTACTACGGTTAAGATATTCGTTAATTATCTTATCTCGCTCGGAAATAAGCCATTTCTCTGCTTTTGAAGTAGAATAATCCTTCCAGTAATCATCCCATTTAATCATTTATATAGCAAGGGAATTTGTTGGTTCATTTAGTTTGTTTACTTACTCGGGCATTTCAAGAAATGCTTTGAGCCTTCTTGCCCTTGTCGGATGTCTAAGTTTCTTCAGCGCCTTGGTTTCAATCTGTCTAACTCTTTCTCTTGTAACATTAAACATCATACCTACCTCTTCAAGCGTTTTCGGTGTTCCATCACTGAGTCCGAATCTCATTTCAAGCACCTTCTGTTCTCTCGGACTAAGAGTCCCCAGCACTTTGTTGAGTTTCTCCTGAAGCAAACCGAGTGCTGCAGAATGAGCAGGAGATGTTACTGTTCTATCCGCAATAAAATCACCAAGAAAACTCTCCTCTTCGTTTCCAATAGGTTTATCAAGAGAGACAGTATCCTGAGCAATCTTGTAAACACTCTTCACTTTAGAAATGGAAATACCAATTTTCTTCGAAATTTCATCTGGAGATGGATCTCTCCCATTCTCCTGTACAAGTTCCCTTGTAGCCTTTACTACTTTATGTATCACTTCAATCATATGAACAGGAACTCTTATTGTTCGCGCCTGATCAGCTATTGCTCTTGTTATAGCCTGCCTTATCCACCAGGTTGCATATGTACTAAATTTGTATCCTTTTTTGTAATCAAACTTCTCAACTGCTTTCATTAACCCGGTATTTCCCTCCTGAATCAAATCAAGAAAATCAAGTCCCCTGTTCGTGTATCGCTTGGCAATACTTATAACCAATCTTACATTTGCCTCTATCATCTTTTCTTTGAGTTGCGAAATCACTCTTTCCCACACTCTGATTGCATTCAATGCTTTCTTTATGTCCTTTACAAAGATTATTTCATTTTTCTCAATTGAATTAAGCTTATCTTGAAGATACTTCAAATCAACAACTGCCCTTTTTATTTCTTCTTTTTTCTTTTTCATTCTCTTAAGTACGTTCTTCGTAATTCTCTTCTCCCCAACCTGGATAATTTCCTCACTTTTCATTTTGTAAGAATCTTCAATTTTCTTTATCTTCCTCTCCGTTGATCTTATCTGAGATACTGCTTCCTTCAATTTAAGTACGATACCAAGAATTATTTTTTCCTGTATCTTCAGTTTTGCAATCTTACTTACAATTTTCTCATGAACAGTTTGCAGAATATGTGTTTCTTCGTTAATCTTCTTTTGATACTTTAGTTTCTTCAATCTTTTCAATGACTCGCAGTATCTCTTTCTGTATTTATCAATTCCCTCTAACAGCCTCATCACTCTTTGTTTTTCTTTCCATCCTGAATAGTTATATGGCCAATCATTAACATCGACATGAATAAACTCCTCAATTCGTATTTCATTATTTTTCAGTTTCTCATAATACTTCACCATATCTTTCAAACCTGAAGGAAGGTAGAAAAGGTTCTTCATAATGCACATTCTGCCATTTTCTATCCTTTTTGCAATTGAGACTTCCCCTTCTCTCGATAACAGAAATACTTTCCCCATATCTTTGAGATAAATTCTGATAGGATCATCAATTCTTATTTCAGACTGGTATTTGGTCGTCTTTTTATCATCTTTTTTGATAGCAATCTCAATTTCATTCCTCTTTTTCTCTTCAATTTCTTCATCATAGATTTTTACCCCTACGGCATTCAAATACATTAAAATGTTGTCCAGTTCTTCTGGTTTAATCAATTCTTCCGGAAGAATCTTATTCAGAGTTGTTAAAGAAATCCTCCCCTTATCTACAAACTTCAAGATTTCTTCAATCCTAAACTCTTTTTTCACTGCCAATATCTCCTCCCAGGTTTTTCAGTTTCACAGCTATCATCTTCTGTTCCTGTAATAGAGAGCGGATAGCCTGAGTATTTCCTTCATTCTTCTTGATCTTTTCCCGTATTTCTTTCCATTTTCCTCTAAGTCTCAGCTTCCTTATCCTTATAAGATACTGTTCTATTATCTTTCTCAGTTTTTCTTCACTAACATTGAAAATGGTGGACGATAATCGTCTTCTCTCATCTTCATTTTCGACAAAAATTATAATATCTGCGATATTAATTTCTTTCTCTTCTTTTATTTTCTTCTCAATAAAAGTGGACATTTTTCTTGTTGTATCATCGAATAATTCCTCCTTTCTAAAAAATGCAGTTACTTTCTCATATCTTTCTGGGAACAAAGCAGTGTATGCGATTAAATCATGACACAAATCTTCAAGAGACAAAACCGAGGGTGTGAAATGTTCAGTTTCTAGGGATTGCTTCTCATATCGTAAAAACAATGATTCGTCAACTGCAAGAACCTTAGAAACCTTACTCAGCCATATCTGTTTCTCGGTTGGCTCAGTAACCTCACTCAATGTTTTCTTGAGCTCCCTTATTACTTTTGCTTTTTCCACTGGTTTTTCCAAGTCATACTTCTCTATCAGGTACTTCGTTTTAAAATCCACGAAATGTTCTGCCTTTTCCACGATGCTCTTAAAGGTTTCAATACCTTGCTTTTTAACTATTTCATCTGGGTCCTTACCCGTTTCCAGTGTTAAAATATAGGGTGTTAATCCATTCTTGATAAAGGTCGAAATACCTCTAAGAGTAGCCTCTTTACCTGGTTTATCTGCATCAAACGAAACAAGGACATTTCGAGTGTATTTCCTGATTAGTTTTGCTTGATCATCTGTTAAGGATGTTCCAGAAATTGCAACCACATTCTTGAATCCAGCCTGAAATAAAGTTAACATATCCATGTATCCCTCAACAACAAGACAGACATCCAATTTTCTTATATCCTCTTTTGCCTGATAAATTCCGTATAATGTAAACCTTTTTCTGTATAAAGCTGTTTCTGAAATATTAAGATACTTTGGCATTTCGTCTCCGAGAGTTCTCCCTGCAAAACCTATCTTCTTCCCTATTCCATTGTAAAAAGTAAAAACAACACGGTTTCTGAATCTGTCATAAACATTACCCTTTTCGTTTTTTACGATAAGCCCTGACTCAAGCAACCTTTCAGTTGAGAATCCTTTGTTTTTTGCTGCTCTCAAGAAATTATCCCAACCATCTGGTGCATAACCTATTCCAAATTCTTCTATTGTCTGCTTATTGATTCCTCTATCCTTTAAATAGAGAAAACAATTTTTCCCCGATTGCTTAAATAGTTCTTCTCGAAAAAAACCTTGAGCAAAATCATTGATATCCAAAAGAATCTGAATGATTTTGTTCTCGGTCTTCGAAATACCCTTATCAAGTTTTATTCCATACTTCTTTCCAAGTATTTCAATAGCTTCAATAAAGGAGACAGATTCATATTTCATTACAAATGTTATGACATTTCCACTTGCACCACATCCAAAACAATGATACAGTTGTTTTGAAGGTGAAACGGTAAAAGAAGGCTTTTTCTCGGAATGAAAAGGACACAGTCCTGTGTAGTTCTTTCCCCTTTTCTTGATAGGGATATATTCACCTATTGTGTCTACAATATCTGCAGCCTCTCTAACCTCTTCGACTTTGTTCTGGCTTAGATAATATTTTGACATACAAGATTCTTAAAAAAAGAAAGTCCAATATTTTCGGGTATCAGACTAAGATAACTTCAACAATAAGTATTGGACAGCAGCTAACTTCCTGTATTTAATCCTGTGTAAGAATAAACTGAAATAACCTTATAACTTTTTCACTGCACTACATTTATTACAATATAGTCAAAAAAACTATTCTTTGCAACTTTTTTTTATGCTTTCAACTGAACTACCGTAATTCCACTTCCACCTTCATTCCAGGAGCCAAGTCTATGTTCAGTAACCCTATTATCTTCTCTGAGAAGCTCATCAACTATCTCCCTTAATACACCGGTACCTTTCCCATGTATTATAAATACTGTTGATGTTCCCGACAAAACGCAATCGTCTATGAACCTTACAATCCTGGTTTTAGCTTCTTCAGCACGCAGTCCTCTTATATCGAGTTCCGTTACCGTATCCTTGTTTGATAAATCACTTTTCTCTTCATGCTTTGCATCCTCCTTTGTTCTTATCTCCAATGTGTCAAATGGAGCCAGAAATCGTATATTCTCCCCATCAACCCTTGCATAACCGTTGAGAATATCAATAACAGTTCCCGAAGTCTTGAGTTTTGTAGAAAAAACATAATCCCCAGGTAGGATTTTCTCCTTCTTCCCCGATTTCCCCTCACTTTCGCATTTTTCAATTTTCGCTTCTATTACCTTCTTTGCAAATTTAATTTTCTCCCTGGATGCTTGAGATTCTCTGATATCTTTTATGATATGCTCCATCTGCTTTCTCGTTTGATAAACGATATCCAGAGAACGCTCTTTAGCATCCTTGATGAATTCTTTCTCTCTTTCTTGAATTTCTGTTTTTTTAATGTGATATTCACAAAGAAGCATTTCAAGCTCTTCTTCATGTTTACGAACAACATCTTCTTCCTCTTTTAGTTTCTTCATCAGTTTTCCCAAAGAGCAAATAAGTTTGTCTGTTTTTAGTTCATCTCTATCTATGTAAGACTTAGCCCTGTCCAAGAGTTCAGAGGGAAATCCCATTCTCTCAGCAATCGTAAAACCATGGGAGGCGCCTGGAATCCCTATCAAAAGCGAATAAGTAGGTATACCTTTTTCTGCATCGAAGTCCATCGAAGCATTTTCCATCTGCTTTGAATCCGCTACAAAATGCTTAAGTTTTCCATAATGGGTAGTGGCAAAGGTCAGTGCTCCTTTCTCTTCTAATTTTCCTAACACAGCCATAGCAATGCCCAAACCCTCTTCAGGGTCTGTTCCAACACCAACCTCATCAAGAAGAATGAGAGAATTACTTGTGGCTCCTTTGACAGCAGAAACAATATTCTTTATATGAGATGAAAAAGTTGAAAGGTCCATTTCTATTGATTGCTCATCTCCAATATCCAAATATAGCGCATCAATAGTCGGAATAACGGATTCGTTGGCAGCAGGTATGTGCAAACCTGAATAAGCCATCAGAATGATAATCCCAATGCTCTTTAGAAAAACAGTTTTCCCTCCCATGTTTGGACCACTTATGAGCAGGATTTTTGACTCATTGCCAAGCTCAATATCAAATGGAACAACATCTTTAACTCCCTTTTTTACTATAAGCAAAGGATGTCTTCCCTGTCTTATTTGCAGAAAATTGTCATTACTAAATAGGGGGACAGAAAAATCGTGTTCCTCAGAAAAAGTCGCAATGGCATAAATCTTATCAATTTTAGTGATCTCTTCTATACTTTTCTTATAGCAATCAATGTTATCAAAAATAATTGCCGATAATGACCTTAAAATTTGTTTGATTTCATTCTCTTCTCGTAACCTGTAGGTTGAGCATTCATTATTCAACTCCACGAGTTCGAGAGGCTCAATAAATATCGTATTCTGGGTTTGTGAAATACCATGCACAATGCCACTTACATTTCCTTTAGCCGCAGAATTGACTGGCAGAACAATTCTTTCCTCTCTTGTTGTGAAATTCTCTTCCCGTAGATATTTTTTCTTTGTTGAAACAAGTCCTGCTGCTGCCTTCATCAATCTCTGATGTGCCTTCCTGAACCCTTTTCTTATCTTTTTGAGTTCTGCCGAAGCACTGTCTCTTATATCACCGTTTTCATCAAAAACAAACTCCACTTGTTTATTCAGGTCGGGAAGTTTCTTTGTAGATTCACTTAAAGAAGAAAGTCCAGGAAATTCCTTGCCTAATCCGCCAAGAAAATCCCCAACATTCTTATAGTCTCTCGTTATCTGACCTGCCGCAATGAGTTCTTTTTCTGAGAGATGATATGCATCCTCGCTTGCTCTTTGTATAATGTATCTTAAGTCCCTATTATTTGGGATAGGAAAAATGTGTGTAGAGTTGAGAAGTGCCCTGAATTCCTTTATTAGCAATATTTGTTCATCTCTTTTTCCGTATTCGGATATCGGCGTAATAGTACTGACTGCCTCTTTACCTAAAACCGAAAAAGAATAAGAAGAAATGACTTCTCTTAACTTATCAAATTCTAAAAGCCTTAGAATTTCAGGGGTTAGAACCATCGAAAGGTTTAAGAACCTTTATTAATATTCAAATCTTCTGACTTTTCTTCTACTTGCAAGCATCTTCCTTTTTTTCTTCTCGCTGGGTTTCTCGAAATGCTGATGCTTTTTGATCTCGCTTAGTATGCCCTCCTGCTCACAAATTCTCTTGAATCGCCTTAATGCACCCTCAAAACTCTCTCCGTCACGAATCTTTACTCCAGGCATCTAATTATCTCACTCCCTTTCTTACTGTCTTTACTAAATCTACGTATACCATAAGTCCAACAAAAAGTCAAGAGAAAATTTGTGTTTTTCTTTAGAAAAATAATAATGTCCCGTCAAGATTGTAACACAATGCTATTTACTTATAGTATTCATCACTCTATTGTTACAGTAACCCTCTCATTATCTTCCTCTACATCTACAAGCTCGAATGGAGCTTCTTTTTCCAATTCACAGAGCAACTCGTCTATGTTCTCACCTTTGGCAAGATCGTCAAGGTTTACTCCTTTCTCCGATAATTTTACTTTGACTTTCTCAGGCAGGCTGATATTCAATTTCCCACCAAGCTTTGCTGCAATCTTAATCAAGGAAAAAGGAATTTTTACATTAACCTTTTGTGTGCCATTCTCTATTACTTTAACTTTCAACCATCTTGTCTTACTTGCTATTTTGTAGGTCTTACCATCGATAGCTTCAAGTAATTTATTAGCCTCCTCGCTGCCAATTTTGCCCTGTTCGAGCATCTTCAGGATCCTTAACCTTTCCTCCATCTCTCCTCCTTTGGTTTATTTGGTCTATATTGCTTAAAGTTTCTTAAGTCTCCTTATAGCCTCTTCAGCATCTATATCGCCCTTTTCGAGACTCTCAAGAACCTTATTTTTCTTTTTGGAGTTGCTCTTCCTCAAGCGTCTTGCACTGTAGTTTATTAGCGAGAAAATACCAATTGCAATCAAGACTACTGGCCAATCTCTATTCCAGTAAAAATCTATGATACCGAACTTTCCAAGCCAGAAAAGTATGCCGAGTATAATTAGCATAACTGGTCCCCATATTCTATATGTCATTTTTTCTCCTTTCTTTTCCCAAACTTCTAATCCTTTACCACTACTCTTCCTTATGTTTGATAGAAACATCTCCGCCAACCGCTCGTATCTCAAGTTTTCCTTTCCCTTTCCCTAACTCTCCTTTTATTCTCTGCTCCTCTTTTGTTTCAAACTTTGCAGGTATGTCAAAATCGATATTTCCATGTGGTGCAGTAATGTCGAAAACAATATCACAGTCTCCGAGAAAAAGCTTAATTGAACCCCCTTTTGAATTAATGCAGACATCTTTGATGGCATCGAAGGTTAGTTTTGCAGAACCTCCCATTTGCTTTAGTACAAATTCTTCGGGACAAACTCCTTCAATGCTTCCTCCGACATCCTTGACCGAGACAGATATGACAGATGGGTACAAAATCTCAGCGCTTCCGCCGACAACCTTTGCAGTAATTTTTGAATCTTCTTTGTTTGCTTTTATTATTCCGCTACCTGATTTTATGCTGATATTATTGCCATCATATGGCGAAAATTCAATGGAAGAACCAACCGATTTAAGGAATAACTCGTCACCTTTTTCTATCTTTATTTCCTTTTCACCACCATTGGTGAAGGAAAATACACCTCCTATTGTCTCTCCAACAATGGATGACACACCATCCATGATATTTTTAACAAAATCGGAAGACACATCTTTTTTCTTTCCTTCCCCAATCGCCGCAAGCAATTTTGCTGCTTCCTCTGCATTTATCTTTCCTTCCTCGAGCAATTTCAAAATCTTCATCTTTTCGTTCATCTCATTCACCTCCTTCCGTGATTATTTAGTTTATTTGAGATAGATGCTTTTTCATAATTGGTAATTCCGTAATTAAGTAATTTCGTTTATATCGTTTCGTTCGTTGAGAGCGTTATCTTGTGCCTTGTGCTCTTGTGCACTGTTATCAGAGTTTCTTCAACTGCTCCACTGCCTGAGCAGCATCTATTTCTCCCCTTGATAGAGCGTCAAGTATCTCCACCCGCTTAGGTGCCTCCGTATCTGATTCAATTCCAATACTTCCCAGAACCGCATTGAGTCTCGCTCGGACGGTAGGATAGGATATTCCGAGTTCCTTTTCAACCTCCTTAATGTTTCCTCTCGACTTAAGGAATATCTTTACGAACTCCATCTGCTCGGGTGAAAGCTGAAAAAAGGCTGAGTAAGGAAACTTTCCCTGTATTTTAACACCACATCTGTTACAGCTTAATTCCCGTATCTGTAATGCTCCACCACAAAATGGACACTTCGTAATCATAATTACCTCCATATTATTAATATTCATATCAACAATATAAAGGAATACTGTCAATTTGTCAAGTATTTTTTTCAATTTTATTGAAATAATTAATTCTTTGTTTAATAATGGTCTTCTTCCTTTAGTGTAAATGAGAACAATAACTCATGTTATGAGTATTGTCATCTTAACCTCATTTCCTTCTTTACTTCCTGGTGAATCTATGGTATTATTTTAGCTGTGAAAAAAATGAGGATTTTTAAACTTGCAATAGACAATCATAACAAGGAATTCTATCTTTTGAATAAACTCCTGGAGGAACAATTTACATCCGATTCTCTTTTGGAGAACTTACAGAAAGCAAGTAAAGTCATTTATGTTGCAACTTCGCAGTTAAAGATAAAGAGATTAAATGACTATCTCGGAGCAAGGAAAAATAACCTATTAAGCCCTAAACTGGTCACAATATGGCAGCTTTTTGACTTACTCTACGATTTCCTACCCCCGAGGAAGAAGTCGTCAAAGCGCAAAATAACTGATGTATATGCCAATGTTATAATCAGACATATACTGCTTGAGAAAAAAGCACTTCTCTTCCCCACTCCTGATTTTTCTTTGTCAGGAGAGTCAAGTAACTTTTTTCTTGAATGGGTCAAGAAAATCAAGGAATACAATCTTCATCTTGTGACCAGGGATGGAGAAATCAGGTATCGAGAGGATGCCCCTGTTTTTGACCTAAGAAACAAAGAGAATAGATTCAACGAAAGATTATTGACGACACTCCGAAAAGTATTCGAATATTACGAGCTTTTTCTCCTCAATAACGAGCTTTTTGATGAAGCTGACAAAGCCTGGTGGACTATTGATCACCTTAAACCCGAATCCCTCAGAAATATGTGCTTTTATGTCGAGCATCTTTCTATTTTGACAACAGTTGAGAAAAATCTTTTCGAGAGAATATACAACAATGGCGATGCTATTTCCCTCTTAGACTATGCATTTCCTTTTCCTCATCCGCAATTTACAACAACTGGAATAGTAAAAGGAGAAAAAGAAACGATAGAAGTGCCCAACACACACAAAGAAACCACGCGAAACATAAGACTCTATGCCTACGACAAAAAGGATTATGAAGTGGAAAACATTGTAAGAGAGCTTAATAAGGAGGACATTGTTGGAAAAGTAGTCATAGTTTCTCCTGAAATTGATGAATATGAAAAACCCTTCAGAAGAATATTTCCTCTCTATTCTAAAATCCCTCCCTCGGTTGGCAAGAGAAAGCTCAGCGAGCTACCAGTTATCAAGACCTGCCTTGCAATTCTCGAGATTATCCAGCAACAACTAAGAAGAAGAGCTGTTGTAAGTTTTCTTGTTTCTCCCTATATAAATCTCCTGCAGGAAAAGGAGAAAAGGATAATTGACATAAGAACAAAAGAGCAGATAATTGTATCAGGAAACGACTGGGAAAGACTATGGAATAGTGATTCCGCGATGCAAAAGGTGTCGAAATTCATAAAACAATTGACCATGCTAGAATCCAAAAAAGGAATTGCATTCATAAATGCATACATTACAATTCTTGATACATTCCTCTACCTCCAGGTTGAAAACGATTTAAAAGCATACAATAAATTCCTTGAATTCATTTCATCTCTCAGGAGAAAACCTATCAAGGAAACTATCGACAAATTTGGAATTAAGGACTTTCAGAAAATTCTCCTTTCTTACTGTGATTCTGTCAAACTTCAAACCAATGAGACAGTAAGCAAAAACATAGAAATACTAAGCATTGAGCAAACAGGCGGAATGAATTTTGGCAGGGTGTATTTGATTGGACTTGTAGAAAGCAAGATTCCAAAAGGTCCAAAACACAACCCTCTTTTTAGCGAAAAACTTACGGAAGAGATGGGCTTTCCGGCTTATGATATGTTGTATTCTCTTTCAAAGTTCAATTTCGAGAGCGTTACAAAAAGCGCCGAAACTGTCCGTCTCTCCTATTATAAGAGAGATGAGAAAGGCAATGTATTTCTAAAAAGCCCTTTCGTACAAGGGATTTTGGAGGAAAAAGGTGAGAGAAGCGATAGTATTGACACTATGCTTGACTGGCAGATTGGAATAGGTGAAATAGTACATCAGAATCCTGATACTTTTCAAATGCTCAGCGACAAGGGTTTGGAAACAAGAACTTTGTTGATTAAGGAAGGAGTAAAACGCTTTAGAGACATGACGGGACCACAAAATGTTAAAGAAATGGTGAAATCAATAAAAGGCTTCAAGCAGTATGTAGAAAACAGAATACTTAAACTGTCAAAAGGCATATCCCCATTCGCCCTTGAAGCATACAATAAATGCCCTTTTAGTTTCTTGTTAAGTTATATCTTGAAAATCAGCGAGTTAAGAGACCCAGAACAAGGTATTGATAGTTCCATAAGGGGAAGAGTTATACATAAAATTCTCGCTGTTTTTTACAGAAGGAGGTTGGAGAAGAAAATCAAAAAGACAGGCACGGCAGATTGGGAAGAAATAAAAGAAATTGCTCTTGAGTCAATTGAAGAAATGGCTCCGGGTGCGAGAGATAAAATCCTCTTAAGATTGGAACTTATTTCAAAAACCCACAAACCGCTTCTAAAGGATTTCCTTAATTTAGAGACACTGAAGAATGAAGGACATACCGTAAAGGATGTAGAATGGCAATTCACTGGTAAAGAAGTATCTATCAGTATGAACGGCGAACGGTTGGGACTGTTGGGGAGAATCGATAGAATTGACAAAGGAAAAGAAGGGCTCATCATATTTGACTATAAAACAGGTTCCAAAAAGAACCTTCCAACTGCAAACAAAATCAAGAAGGGTGGAAGTTTCCAATTTCCTATATACCGTTATGCTGTTGAGCACTGTATTGGCCGAGTTTCCAGACTAACCTACTATGTTCTGAATAGTGAACATGGTGTTCTTCTCGAGCAAAGACCCAAGATACCCAATGAAGTGCTCATCAAAAATATCTTTGCCGTCTGGAAAGAAATCAAGGAATTAAATTTTCCGCCAGTTCACAGTTCCAATTGCGAAAGCAGCTGCTCATTCAGCGAGCTTTGCCGGAACGAAACAGAGCATAAGTAATTCGATAAATTATGGAACCGAAGAAAGAAAAATAGGATACTCCATGGACTTGCAGACATTTTTTGAAGATTTTCTAAGGACAAAATTAAAGCTCACGCCTCAGCAATTCAATGCAGTTATGGCAGACAAGAAAAGAAAAAAAACTGCATATAGAATTCTCATCACCGCACCTGCAGGTTCAGGGAAGACAAGGGTTCTTGCATCAAGATATCTAAAATTATTGGTCGATGGAGAAAGACCGCAGAACATTGTTGCTATTACATTTACAAGAAAAGCAGCAGGGGAAATGAAAGAAAGAATTGTTGAATACTTACTGCTGCTCAGGGATGGACTAAAGGAAAACAACATCGCCTGTAAGCTTAAAGATATACTCAACGATGAAGACTCTCTAAACAAACTCACGCTTGATATGCGCATTTCAACCATAGATTCATTTCTCTCTAATCTTATCAGACTTTTCCCAGGAGAATCAGGCGTCAATCCTAACTTCAGGGTGATTGATGAGATAGAAGAAGAGGAGCTCATCGATAAAGTAGTGGACGAAGTATCTTTAGAACTACTGAAACAGGACAGTTGGATAATCAGGCTTTTGGACTTCTTCAATTTTAACTATTCCCTGAGTAGAAAAAACCAACTCAATTATCTTGATAGTGTAAAAAACATAATAATAAACTGGGAAATTTATACCGACTTGATTGGAGACTTAAGCCATAAAAACCAGGAGCAAATAGTTCAGAATCTAAGAGATTATGTTGGAGACACTTTTGAATTGGACAAAACCCTATATGCCCTTGTGCAAAAGGTTAAGGAACTAAAAGAAGTGTTTAATGATGAGAATAGCCCTTATAATGACTTTATCAGATTCGTAACTGGAACCGAAATCACTGACCTAAAAACACAAGAAAGCGAGTTTGTAAGTCATAAAAATATTTTCTTCACAAAAACCTTTACACCGAGAAAGAAACCATTTCAGAGTGGACTTGATAAAAGGGTAAAGGAAATAATACTAAAAATCGGTTCTCTATACGAACAGTGCATCCTTGCTTTTGCTTTCAGGAGAGACATTAAAACTTCAGAACTAACTTCAAACTTTGTCCGATTAATACTTGGAATTGTCGATAAACTCAGGAAATTGAAGGGAGAACTTGGAGTTATTGGAATGGGAGATTTGAAAACTATTTCTTACGATTTACTCAATGTTCATAGAGAGAGATTCAACATCCTTTACAATATGGATGCAAAAGTTAATCATTACCTGATAGATGAGTTTCAGGATACTGACCCAATTCAGTGGAGAATATTTACGGAACTCACCAGAGATTGGTTTTCTGGAGAAGCGGTAAAACAGGAACTTAATATCTGTCCAACAATGTTTCTCGTTGGAGACGAAAAACAATCTATATATGGATTCAGAAATGCTGATGTGAGAATAATAAATAACCTCAAGAAAACAGAAGATTCATTCACAGAAAAATTTCAACTGCTTAAGAACTTTAGAAGTAAAAGAGAGATTGTCACCTCGGTTAACCAAATCTTCGAGAAGAAAATGAGCATAGTTGACGACCGCCCTTTTTCTGTTCAATATCAAAAAATGGAAGCCAATGATAAGAATGGTGGTGGAACGGTAAAGGTATTTAGACTGCCAATTAAAGAAAAAAAACAAGACATCCCCCAATTAGCAAGAGAGGTCACAGACCTTATAATTTCTCTAAAAGGAAGGTGCAAGTCCTGGACTGATATCGCGCTTTTGTTCCGAAATTCCTTAAATTTCCAGTTTTATGAACAAGCTCTGGAAAAGAGCTCGATTCCCTATATCTCATCCGGAGGAAAATCCTTTTTTGAAAACTCAGAAATCAGGGAACTACTCAAGATAATCAACTTTATAGAAAACCCATACAACGACGTTATTTTCTCTATCCTTTTCCTGTCACCGCTTTTCAATCATTCATTAAGCGACCTGGTTAGAATAATAATGAATTCCGAAACTACGATCCAAGACTCGGATTCCTATTCACTCTATGACAAATTAAGAATAAACTTCAAAAATGAGTATTCCTACTTTCTGAACTTGACAGAGCAATGGATAACAAACAGAGACAGGGTTCCAGTTGATACATTGATTGAAAGCGCAATCATTGAAACGAATGCCATAGGAATTTTCGTTGATAGAAGGGGAGGGCAAAAAGATGCCAATATCAGGAAATTCCTAACCCTTGCAACAGAGATTTATGAACAGAAAATGAACTTTGGATTATTCTTTGAAAAATTGAAACGAGTAATAGATGCAAAACAGATGAATGCCGATGCGGATACAACAGCTCCGTCCACAGCTGGTGAGACTAATGGAGCGATTCCCCTGCTGACAGTGCATAAAGCAAAGGGTCTTGAATTCCCCATTGTTATTCTCCCTGAAATCAGTATGAATGATATTAAAGTAAAAGGCAACGGAGTATGGATTGATAGAGAAAACAATATGCTTTTGTTCGTCAAAAAGTATCTGAAAATGCCTACACCCCTCTCCAGGAAATATGAAGAGAAAGAAAGAGCAAAGCAGGAAGAAGAGTCAAAAAGATTGCTCTATGTTGCTCTTACACGCGCAATGAACGAACTCTACCTATTTTTATTGAATAAGGACAGTAATAATAAGGCAATCTGGTTGAATATAATACAGGATTCCAGCATTCCAGTAATTCCCAAGATGGAAGCAAAGATGCAAAAACAAGAAGAAATGATTATTATTCCGAAAAACCTAAATCAAATTTACAATTTTACAGAAAAGAAAAAAATCCTGCGGGTTGAAATGGAAATAGCACCAAGTGAGATAGGAAAGCAAGTCGGGCGATACGACATTAACAGGGAAAAAGCTAAAATGAAGGGTAAAATCATTCACAAACTTCTGGAACTACTTGCTGTTCATGCAATCAGACATCCTTCCAAGGAAGAAATACATCTTCTCGTCCACAATACAGCCAACCAAATAGACGAAAAATTCTTATCGGACGGAGAACTCCTTCTTGATATTGGAAAACACTTCTCAAGAGTATTGGAGAATAAAGACCTTATGAAAATAATAACCGATGAAAATAGTTTAAATGAATTCTCCTTTGAAGTGGAAAAGGTAAACGAACAGGGGGAAATACAAATAATCAGAGGAATAGTGGATAAGGTCATTTTACGTGACAAGAAAGTCAACATATACGATTATAAAACAGACGCAGTACACGGAATGGCAAAAGAAAAATTTGTTGCAGAAACTAAAATAAAATATATGAAGCAAATGGGAGAATATAGATTTGCTGCAAAAAAACTCTTTGCAGGAAGGAATGTGAGAATGTTCCTCATTCTAACTTCCATCCTTGAAATCATAGAAGTCTAATATTTATGTGAGTAATCTTCCTTTTAACCTGTGTAATCAGAGATTTCTAAAATTCCTTCAGAAATCTCAAAAAAACCTTTTGACAAAATGTAAAATGTGTGATATAAGAGACCAATGTTAAATAAACCTAAAAATCATAGAGAGGAGGTGAAAAAATGCCAGGAGGAATAAAAGCTGTAAAGATTATCTTTTTGGTCTTAGCCTGGTTAGCACTCATTGGCTGCGTAATAGGTGGAATTGCAGTAATTGCTATAGGAGGTGCAGCAAGAGCATCTGCACAAGAAGGAGCAGGTGCAGCATTGGCTGTGGGTGCTGGATTAGGTATTTTATACATCATACTCGGAATTGTCATATTCATTCTCTACTTTTTCACTGCAAAGGGTGTTGCAAATGCAAAGAACTACGGGAAAATTATGGCAATCATTTTTGGAATACTAATGCTTCCAAGCATTCCGATAGGAACAGTCCTTGGAATAATTATACTTATTAATATTTTCAGCGAACAAGGCAAAGCATGGTTTGCAGGAACTGCATCCACACCAAGTCCGACTCCAGAACCAGGAACTTAGTAAAACAAGATACTAAAGGGGGGCAATTCAAGTCCCCCTTTTTTTTGTTTATTTTAACTGTGACACTTATCTTCAAATCAGCACTGAATACATTTTTCCATTGTTTTTTATTGACAATACAGCGAAAATCTGCTATTAATAAAGAAAAAGACATCCTATAAAGACCAGGATGTCAGGTATAATAAACATTATACCAGAAGGAGGTAAAATGGGCGATATAGGAAAAGGCTTAAAAAATATTATGGAGAAAATTGCATATCATATCCCTGGATATGCAGGTTATCAAAAAAGAGAGAAACGAAGAGAAACTGACCATCTTTACAGAATGTATCTGGTTGAAAAACTCAGAGAAGCAAAAATCGATTTTGACGAAGTCGCAAATGCAATAACAGATAAGGGAAATCTTGACCTTTTAAAACCCGTTGATAGAATTTATAAGAAGCTTGAAAAGACAATAGACAATGTCAGATTTGCAGACCACGGATACAAACCTTTTTTTGATGTTGTCTCTATTGATTTTCCGGAACTTGAAAAACTTTACAATTTCGACCTCTCGCTCAATGAAAACATAAAGACACTAAAGGAGAAGGTGGATATTATTGCAAAAGCGATTGATTCAGATACTCTCCTACCACTTCTTGAAGGATTGATGAAGTTTATTGATGAGCTAAATAAAAAATTAGTCAGAAGAGAAGATATAATAACAACAATCATTGGAGGAAAAGAAAATGGCTAAGTTTTTCGAAGTCATCGAATTTTTTGACCAGACAGGCGAGGAAATGGTACACAGAATCCCTGAATCCGGTTCAAGTGAAACGCAGCTCGGCAGCCAGTTAGTCGTTAGAGAAAATCAGTATGCAGTCTTTTTTAGAGATGGAAAAGCGCTTGACACTTTTGAAGTTGGGAGACATACTTTAACCACGCTTAATCTTCCCATTCTCCGAAGAATAGTTGGCGCAGCCTTTGACGGTAAAAGCCCATTTAGAGTTGAAGTATACTTTGTTAACGGGAAGGTTTTTACTAACGCCAAGTGGGGAACACAGGAGCCTATTCCTTTCAGAGATACGGAACTGCATATGGTTAGACTGCGAGCTTTCGGAACATATAGTGAAAGGATAATTGAACCACAACTATTTATAAACAAGATTGTTGGAACTCAAGGTATCTTCAGAAGGGAAGAAATAGAAAACTTTTTGAGGACGATTATTATTGCGCGCCTAACGGATTTTCTTGGCGAAAATCAAAAAAGTATTTTTGACCTTCCACAGCACTACGATGAGATATCTGCAGGAGCCAAAGCAAGGATTCAGGATGATTTCTCAAAATACGGAATGGAATTGATTGATTTTTACATCAATGCAATCACACCTCCCGTTGAGGTTCAGAAAATGATTGATGAACGTTCTGGAATGGGTGCAGTAGGCGACCTTGGTAAGTTTACACAATTCGAAACAGCCAAAGCACTCAGAGATGCAGCAAAACAATCAGGAGGAGCAGGAGGAGGAACTGCTGGAGCAGGTCTCGGTCTCGGTGCAGGTCTTGGCATGGGAATGATGATGCCGGGAATGATAAGTCAAGCTTATGGACAGCAGGGTGGTCCGCAGGTTAAGTGCCCAAAATGTGAAACATTAAATCCGGCCTCTGCGAAATTTTGCAGTTCCTGCGGCACTAAACTTGAATTAGAAACAACAACCTGTCCAAAATGCAAGGCTCAAGTTCCAAAAGAAAGTAAGTTTTGTCCGAATTGCGGAGCATCGCTGGCTCCAGAAATGGTAAAATGCCCAAAGTGTGGAACTGAATCACCCGTTGGCACTGTTTTCTGCCCGCAATGCGGAACAAAATTAACTCCACCTATAGAGCCCAAAAAATAAGTCTTGAGTAATTCCAGTGCAATTGCGTAAAAAACTTAAAGAATAGCAAGGGAATGATAAAGATACTTTTAAGCATATTTTTAGTACTCATTGTAACCGCTCAGCTATTTGCAATTAACCTGACTGGAAATTCGGGATTTGCTATCCCTTTGGGTTCCTGGTCAGATGAACATAATTCCGGCAAGTACTTTTCCTTCGGAAGCGATATTCTAAAAAAACACTACATAGCCCTCTCCACTTCTTTCGATGTTTCAACATTTTCCGGAAAAATTAACAGTAACTATCATTTTCAGTGTTTCTCTACTGGGTGCGGGGTTAAATTTTATCCGCTCTACTTTATTAAAAATTCCAATCTCTTTACAAATGTTTCTCTATCCTATAATTTTATGGAAAGACAATTGCATTCCGTAACAGAAAAAGGGAATGACCTGGCTTTCCATTCACTTATAGGAGCTGAATTCAAAATCGGCAACAATTGGATTATATCAATGAACTTTGGTGAAAGACATTTCTTTGGCGGCATTGATATGCTCACCATAGGAGCTGGATTAGGATACAACAGATGAAGCGATTATTGCTATTTGTGGTTTTGCTTCTCCAATTTTGCTCCTATGAGAATCCCTATACGGCAAGAATGAAGGCAAACTATTTTCCGATAGACAAAATAGGTAATTTCTGGATATACAAGAATGAACTTGGAAACGAAAAATACATCGAAGCAAAAGAAAATATGAATAACATTTCAAAAGACGGCAGAGAAGTCATTATTCTTGAGGAAAACTACAATGAGACCTACTGGTATAAAGGCGACAACTTTATATCCCGATACAGAGATATTGAAATCAGTTTTAATGGACAGCCCGTTATAGTTGAATCCAGATGGCAAAACTACATTGAAATTCCTCCAATAAAAGGTAATTCCTGGAATGATACATGGAAAGACACAATACTCTTTTTGAACAAACCTTTGTACAGGACGGATAATCTTGAAGGTTCCGTGCTGAATTATGAAACTCTAAGAACCGATGCAGGAGAATTCAAAAACTGTTATAGGATAAAATTGACAATATTTGAGAAAATCGAATCAGAAGTAATTGGTGATTCATTGGTTCAAAAAATATACTTCGAGTGGTATGCGCCTGATGTGGGTCTCGTCAAGTCAACAGAAGACAATGAAAACTGGGAACTTGTGACTTACGGAAGTATTGAGGATGGGGATTAAATGTGGGACAAAGTGACATACTTGGTCTTTCAATTTTCATCCTCTCATTTCTTTTTATATCGTTTTATCATTCAAGAAAAACAATAATCCTCTGGGCAGGAGTTATACTCCTTTTTGCCTTTAGAATAATCTCCTTTCATTCAGCCATATCTGCAATTAACTGGAATGTCATAGGCATTTTCTGGGGAACGGCTATTGTTGCCGAAATCTTCATAATGTCAAACGTCCCGTCATTACTTGCTAACACACTCGTATCAAAGACAAAAACGGTGGGACTTGCAATATTGGCGGTATCGGCATTTTCTGGTTTCATTTCCTCATACTGTGAGAATGTTGCGACTGTTATGATAGTCGCTCCCATTGCCTTTGAAATCTCAAAAAAACTCAAGGTCTCCCCTGTTCCTTTCCTCATAGGCATTGCAATAAGCGCGAACCTTCAAGGAGCTGCAACACTCATTGGCGACCCTCCAAGTATGATACTTGCAGGCTTTCTCCACCTTAACTTCAATAATTTCTTCTTCATATCAACAAAACCCGGACTTTTCTTTGCAGTGGAACTCGGAGCTTTTGCTTCCCTATTCGTTCTATTTTTCGCTTTCAAAAAATTCAGTCAAAAAACAGGAAGCGTTGAAAAAATCAAGGTCAAGACGTGGATACCGTCCATTATTCTTATTTTGATGACTTTAGCACTGATTAGTATTTCCATTTTCAAATTGGATTTCAATAAGTTTGGTGGAATAATTTCAGTCTTTTTTGGCTTTATTGCATTTACCTGGTACGAAATCCATCACAAGGGAAAGGATAAAAGATTTGGATTACTACTCAGATTCGACTGGGAAACCCTATTTTTTCTCTTTGCAATCTTTATTCTTGTTGGGATGTTAAGCCAGAGGGGAATTATCGATAGAATAGCACATCTTATTTTCGTCATAACTGGAACAAACAAATTTTTCACCTATCTGCTTGTCGTGTGGGTTTCCGTGTTGCTATCCGCTTTCATAGACAATGTCCCATATGTGACGGCGATGATACCTGTTGGAATAATACTTTCAAGTACTCTGGGGATCGAACCATTTCTCCTTTCATTTGGCATTGTATTGGGAGCATCCATTGGCGGAAACATAACTCCTTTTGGTGCTTCTGCAAATGTAGTAGCTGTAGGTATGCTGAAAAAGCGAGGTTATAATGTATCTTTTACCGACTTCGTAAAACTCGGACTGCCCTTCACCATCGTTGCAACTCTGGTTGCCTCGATGTTCATCTGGTTCTTCTGGAAGTAAAACATTAGCCACAGATTAACACAGAAACACACCGAAAAAACATTTTTTAATTAGCACACCCCCACCAAGAAACTTGATTTTCCACAGAAAGACAGTAAAGAGCTGCGTCATTGCAAGCCGTGAACCGTATGGTTCATGGCGCGGCAATCTCATATTAGCATAGGTTGAATATGGGATTGCTTCGATAGTACTTATGAAAGCTTACTCGCAATGACAACCAAAGTACTTAAACGATGCAAACGATATTAACGCTCCGAACGAACTAAACGAGTTCATCTCCGTTTCCTTGAGGTGAAAAACGCACCTCTTAAATTATCTTGACTTTTAATAATATGTTTTGTATAGTAAAAAATATTATGAGTCAAACACAAACAATAAAAGGAAAAGTGTGGTTCATAAAGGATGAGGAAGGCAATCTTATTGATAACATTGATACAGACCAGATATACCATAATAAATATCTGACCATTACCGACAAGGAGAAGATGAAGGAGTATGCATTCAGTAACCTAAAAGGCTGGACTGAGTTTCCCAATAAGGCAAAGCAAAGCGACATTCTTGTCGTGGGTAAGAATTTTGGTGCGGGTTCATCGCGACAACAGGCAGTTGATTGTTTCATCTCACTCGGTATTAAGGCAATCGTCGGAGAATCATTCGGTGCAATCTATAAAAGAAATGCCATTAACTCGGGATTTCCTATTATTGAATGCAAAGATATCTCACAAAAATTGAAGACAGGTGCCGAGATAGAAGTTGACCTTACTAAAGGAGAAATTACCATATCCAGGACACAGGAACGGATAAAGTGCAAGCCCACATCAAAGATACAATTGGAAATTTATAAAGCTGGCGGCTTACTTAACCTTAACCCGCGCTAACATAAAGATAAATGTCATTGCGAGCATTCTGTCATATTTCTACCGAAGCAAACTCATACTCACCCTCACCTTTTTCCTCATAAGAAATTGCCATGCCACGAATCGTTTGGTTCATAGCTCGTAATTAGACAACAGTAAATTATTAATACAATATGACTATCCAAACAAGTGCAGTGAAAAAATCATATATCATTGGAATTGATATCGGTGGCACGGACATAAAAGCAGGATTGTTCAATAAACATGCCGATATCATCGAATGGACTAAAACCGCCTCTCGCGTTAAAAAAGGCAAACAAACAGTCATTGCCAAAATCGTTCAAATAGTCGAAGAATTCGAGGAAAAGCACTCAAATATTATCCCTGTAATTGGTATAGCCATTGCAGGTATAATAGATAAGAAAAGGGGGATTGTTGTCCACTCTCCAAATCTCTTAAATTTGGATAATTTCCAAATCAAAGAAGAATTGGAAAAAACATTGAAAAAGTCCGTAATCATTGAAAACGATGCAAACGCAGCTGCTCTTGGAGAACTCTGGAAAGGCAATGGAAGAGGACTTAAGAATTTTATGCTTTTAACGCTTGGCACAGGCCTTGGAAGTGGGCTGGTCCTCGATGGAGAACTCTGGACAGGTGAAGACGGAATCGCTGCTGAATTCGGTCACACAAAAATCGTTCCGGACGGAATTAAATGCGATTGTGGTGCAAAGGGATGTCTTGAGATGTATTTCTCAAGCAAAGCTATTGCGCGAATTGTAAAAAGAATCTTAAAGAAAGAGACAAAGACAGTACTGAACTCTTTTCCAGCTAAAGACGCAATCTCCCCAAAGACCGTTTACAACGCAGCAAGCAATGGAGATGAAGCAGCAATCGGTGTATATAGAGAGATTTCAAAATATCTTGGCATAGCAATTGCAAATGTCATAAACTTCCTGGGAATAAAGCATTTTATTCTCAGTGGAGGAATTAGCAACGCTTTTAATATATTCATCCCATTTCTCGACAATCGGGTTAGCAAGAATCTATTCTATCCTTTCAGAACGGATTTCAATATCGTTAAGGCAAAATTAGGCAATAGAGCAGGCGCAACAGGGGCTGCTTGTCTGGTTTTGCAGCATGTCAATCGAAACAACTCAAAAAAGGTAATAAAATAGGAAGGGAGTATGAAGGATCATGAAAATGATTTGGTCAATTCTTTCCATTCTACTCATAACACAGGGTTTTAGTAATATGAACGGAAAAGACATAATATCAGGACAAGCCAACGAATCCGCTGCTCAAAAGAGTCAATCATTGAGGAAAGCAACCTTTGCAGGCGGATGCTTCTGGTGTATGGAACCTGCATTTCAAAACCTGAAAGGTGTAACTGATGTAGTATCAGGCTATTCGGGTGGTACTAAAGAAAATCCTACCTATGAGCAAGTTTCTACCGGAAATACGGGACACCTTGAGGCTGTTCAGGTCACATTTAATATGAAACAAATATCTTACGAGAAACTATTGGAAGTATTCTGGAAGAGTATCGACCCTACCGATACAAATGGTCAATTCGCAGATAAGGGTACTCAATACAAAACTGCAATCTTCTATCATAACAAAAAACAGAAAAAATTGGCAGAGGAATCAAAAACCACATTACAGAACACCGGAATATTCAAGAAACCGATAGTAACCGAAATAATTGAGTTCAAGAATTTTTATAAAGCAGAAGATTATCATCAAGATTACTATAAGAAGAATCCTCAACATTACAGCACATACAAAAACCTTTCAGGAAGAGAAAGCTTTCTTAAGAACGTCTGGGGAGCTATTTCAAAAGTTAGCAGGTTATGGCAACAATTCGCTAAACCAACCGAGGACGAACTCAAGAAAAAACTGACTCCCATGCAGTATCAAGTCACACAAAAGAACGCAACCGAACCTCCTTACCTTAATCAATACTGGACTTACAAAAAAGAGGGAATTTATGTCGACATAGTATCGGGAGAACCACTCTTTATTTCGACCGATAAATTCACCTCGGGTTGTGGATGGCCAAGTTTTACAAAACCCATTGACCCGAATAATATTGTTACAAAAACAGATACGACAGGTGGAACCAATCGCATTGAAGTCAGAAGTAAATATGCCAACTCACATCTTGGACATCTTTTTGATGATGGTCCGGAGCCAACAGGACTTCGTTACTGCATAAATTCTGCATCTCTTCGATTTATTGCAAAGACAGATATGGAAAAAGAAGGATACAAAGAATACTTAAAACTCTTTGATAAAGAGTAACACTATAATAATTCTCAATTGAGATTTCACAGAAAAACATATTGACAATCCCTTAAAAGTGGTTATAATCACCCCGTTATGATGATATGGCTTCTTACTCTCTTATTCTCAATCTCAACAAGTTCCGAGCAAGGTCTATGGAAAGTTGAACTATTTAATGGCATGGTTAAGCAGTCTGCTTCCATAGAAATACAGAAACAACTTGTTTATCTCCCTGATACGATAATCTCAAGAAGTGACATTAAGAATATCTTCTTCGTAAAGCAAAGAAATGGAGAACCTAAACATCCTATCAAAGAAGATGTTAAAAATATCATAGAGCAGGGATTACGGCTCGAGAACAAATATCCAGATGCAGGTGGCGTTATCATATACGATACTGATGAATACCTTCTTCGTCCGGATGGAACAAGACAATACCAATACCATTTTGCAGCCAAGATTCTCAAAAACTCTCTGAAGAGATGGTCGACCGTAGAACTATATTTTGAGGAAGAAAGAAGCAAGATAAACATTACACTTGCAAGAACAATTAAGCCTGATGGAAGCGTTCTAATACTTCCACAGGAAGATATAAAGATAGTAAACCCAAAATCGGGTATGGTTTTCTTTGAAAAAGGAAAAATTGTCCAATTCGAACTTCCCGATGTTTCGATTGGTGATATCATAGAATATAGATTTACTGAGGAGACTTTCAATCCCTGGAATATGAAGTTCTTGAATTTGGAACATTACTTCCAGACAACCGAGCCAATCTTTTCTTCCAGTATGCAAATTGCTATTCCAGAGTCCCAGTCATTAACAATAGGCAAAAGAAACATAGAAAAAATTAGTTATGAAAATTACCTGAAAAATGGATACAAATACTATTACTGGAGGATGAAAGACATTCCCCCTTTAATTCGCGAGCAAGAAATGCCACCTCTCGGTGATATAGTTCCACGAATCGAAGTGTCAAATCAAAAATCATGGGATGCCTTTTACGACTGGTATGGAGATTTTCAAATTCCAAGAATGAAACAAACGGACAGAATAAAAGAACTGTCGAACAAGATAACTGAGGCAGCAAAAACAGATGCTGAAAAAACAGCAAAACTCTACCATTTTGTACAGAGAAATGTTAGATACATATCCATCAAGGGAGGTGCTGCATCTGGTGTATCGGGACATCCCGCAGAAGAAACGCTCGAGAAAGGATATGGTGATTGCACGGACAAAGCGATACTTTTCGCAACACTGCTTAGAGCAGTGGGAATAAAAGCCTATCCTGTTTATATAGGTACGAACGAAGACATTCCGGAACTAATGACAGAAGTTCCGGGATACTATGGAAACCACTGTATTGACAATGTGGAAATTAACGGGAAAAGTATTTACCTGGATGCTACAGGAACGACCTCACGCTACCCATCGTGCTGGTCAGCAGACCACGATGTTTATGCCGTGAATGCTATCAAGAGACAGATAAGAAAAACACCCATCCCCAAACCAGAAGAAAATGAGAGAAACTACACATATGAAATCAATATTTCTTCACTTGACTGCACAGTCACCTTCATAGCACACTATACAGGTGATTGGGAAGATTGGGTTCGATGGTACTGGGAACATAAGAAAAAAGATGAAATCAAAAAGACCTTTGAAGAGATGATACATGAAATTTCCCCTTACTCCGAACTCATTGATTATTCCCTCGAAAATGTTGATGATATTTCCAAACCCTTTGTTATGACGATGAAATATAAACTCAATAATTATGTAAAAAGAACAGGTGACCTCCTGCTATTTAATCTTCCTGAACTTGTCGATAGATATACATTTGACGAAGTTGGGCTCGTAAGCCGTAAATATCCGCTCGCATATTCAACATCAGAGACAATTAAAAACTCCTATACTATTACATTTCCTCACAACTTGAAGGTCGTTTACCTTCCTCATAAAGTAGCACTGTCAAACTACACCGAGAAAAATGTACTATTCGCAGACTACTCTGCTAATTACATAAACGATGCATATATGATAAACTTCACGGATGCTTTTAACAGATATGCAAGGATAATTCTTCCCGCAAGCTATGTCAGTTACAAACAATTTCTTACAAAAGTAACACTAAACGCAAAAAAGAAAATAATCTTCGAGGAGGAACAATAAGAAAAATAGTATTACTAATTCTTCTTCTATGCCTATCCTGTGCACCATCAAAGATTACCAGATTCAACAATAGAGACAACCTATACCTTAAGAATGGAGAGGAGTATGCAGGACAACTTGTTTGGTGGAAAGGCGACTCACTACTCTTCGCAACCAGAGATACTACTTTGAGACTGGACAAATCAGCCGTCAGCAGCATCGACTTTACACACAAAAGACAGGGAGACTGGTGGGCTTCGATAGACGATATTGACGATGCTGCATTGAAAAATCTGCTATTCAAGAAAGAGGAAACCTCCTATAACGAAGCCGGGTACATTACATTGTTAAGAAATCGCTCATTCTTGATTGGGGACGATGGACACATAGAGAGACAGACAAGAGTAATAAATAAGGTACTACAGGAAAGAGGAAAATCTGTAGCAAACCAGAGATTCACTTATCTCTCAAGAATAGAGTCGGCACAATTGCTTTTTGCAAGAGGCATAACAAGCGATGGAAATATCGTTTCCATAAAGGAAAATGCGACTGAGGATGCTCCTTTCTTCCCTAATTTCTTGAATTACAACAACTTAAGACAGAAGAAATTCGCCATACCAGAATCACGCATTGGTTCTGTTCTTGACTATTCTTACAAAACTACCGAAAAACAGCAATCTAATAAGCCATTCTATGCAAGCATTAATTTCGCTGGATGGGAGCCAACAAAGACTGATTCCGTAATGGTTGACATACCTCGTGGGCAGACACTAAAATACAAAAGCAGAGGACTATCTCTGCCAATCATCCTGAAAGAAAAAAATAGGACAAAATACATTTGGATTGTAAAAAATATTAAAGGAAGAAAACGCGAAAATCTTGCTCCTCCTTATAAAGATATTTTCCCAAGATTAACATTTGCAACTTCTATGACCTGGAAGCATGTTGACTCGCTACTTTCATCATCTTTGTGCGATAGTCTTCTTTATCCCCCTCTACTGCTTTCACGACTCACTAAAATCGAAAAATTAGAAACAAACGCTAAAATCGATTCGCTTTATAACCTCGTATGCAAAGAAATCAGGTATGCACCGGTACCTATAAATGCAACTATTCCAGTTCCCAAAAACCTTAAAACAATATATAAACTCAAATACGCAAATAGCCTTGATAAAGCATATTTTCTGTACGGATTATTGAAAAAAGTGGGAATTGCAAGCTCGATTGTATTCGCAAGAGAAAAGAAATCAGGACAACTGGTAATGGATGTGCCTTCTCCAACACAATTTTCCTATGCAGTTCTTCTCCTGAAGGTCTATGAGGACACCATCATACTTGACCCAAGGGAAGACACATATACTAAAAGGTACATAAACGAAGAAATACAGGGAGAATTTGGTCTAATACTGAAATCGAATGGAAAATTTGTAAAAATACCTTTGCTTCAGAATGAAAAATATGACCTGAAGATGCAGGTGAGAATAAAAGAAGACGGTTCATGTGATATCAAACATGTAGAATATCTCAACGGAGGATATGGAGTTGATATTAGACACTTAAAAGAAATGAATGAAAAAGAGAAAAGAAAACATATTGAACAGCAAGTCTCATCTATATACCCGGGTGCCGAACTGGTTGATTATTCACTTTCTGCACTTGACAACCTCCAGGAAGAAGTCACCTTGACTATGCATTACAGAATAGAGAACTTCGGCACAGTTGCTGGTAATTACCTCTTCCTTTCTTTGCCGGAGATAAACTATTCCGCTGCCTCAGTTGGTGCCATCAAAAGAAGCCTACCACTCTTCTTCAACACATCCGAACAAATAAACCACGAAATAGAATTCATTTTTCCAAAATCCTTTACTGTCTATCATACACCGAATAATAGATATTATGAGAAGCCTTTTGTTGGTTTCTCCTCTACCTTCTCAAAGAAGGGTAACCGAATAGTCTACATTGACCATTATAACCGAAACGGCACTCTGATTGGACTATCAAACTATGAGAATTACAGAAAATGCTGGCAGTTAATGGGCGAATTGACAGAAGATTTGATTGTATTGAAAAGAAAGTAAGCGCTCCAGAAATATGTTGACAAAAGTTGAAATTTAGTATAATGTAACCTTCAATGATACAGATATACGATACAGATGTAGTTTTCCACAAAGAGTGGTATGGGTTGAAGAATGTTAACCTCAAGATTGAAAAAGGCGAGTTTATCTTTGTTACGGGTCCTTCCGGGTGTGGCAAAACAACTCTCCTGAGACTTATTTACATGGACCTTTTTCCCACCAAGGGTGAAGTTATCGTTTCTGGATTTCATTCGTCCAGCATAAAAACAGGACAGATTCCACTGCTCAGAAGAAAAATAGGCGTGATTTTTCAGGATTTCAAGCTTCTGCAGGACAGGGATGTTTTTGACAATGTTTCCTTTGCCTTACAAGTAACGGGCACTTCCAGAAAGTTGATTAAGGGAAAAGTATTAAAGACGCTTGCCGATGTTGAACTGAGCCACAAGAGAGATTCATTTCCATACGAATTATCTGGAGGAGAGCAACAAAGAGTTGCCATTGCCAGAGCCCTTATTAGAGAACCCTTTATCTTGCTTGCAGATGAACCAACAGGTAATGTTGACCCTCAAAGTACAAAGAATATTCTCAGCCTTCTTAAGAACATAAACGCTTCCGGTACAGCAGTAATAATGGCGACACATGAACTCGATATGGTTAAAAAGAGCCCTTACAGGAAAATAGCATTAAAATCAGGTGAGGTGATCGAGGATACAAAGGAAAATCTAAAGGAAGAGATTTTCCTCGACAAACTGTAATAAAGAATGTTTATACTGAAAGAAGCTTTTAGAGGATTATCGAAAAACAAACTTATGGCTTTCGTCACATTCGGCGTTATGTTTTTCTCACTCTTTATCTTTGGCCTGTTCTTAATCTCCACTGTCAATCTATTTCTCTTGATTCACAAAGCTGAGGAAAAGGTAGAAATTACCGCTTTCCTTTCCGATGCATTGGAAGATAACGACATAAGTGCATTGAAAAGAGACATATCTTCCCTGATGGGTGTAAAAGAGGTTGTATTTATATCCAAGCAACAAGCACTTGAGAAGTTCCGAGATGACTTGGGTGATAATTCAGATCTGCTTGACGCACTTGAAACCAATCCTCTGCCAGCTTCACTCGACATAAAATTATACGAAAGTTTTAAGGACCCTAAAGATCTCAAAGAGCTTGCAGCTAAGATTGAAGCAATGTTAGGTGTGGAAGAAATCAAATATGGTAAAGAATGGGTAGAAATTCTTGATAAAGTTGTTAAAATACTTGTCGGTGTAGACCTCATTCTTGGCTTGATAATAAGTCTCTCTTCTATCTTTGTGGTGGCAAATACAATTAAGCTCACGGTATTTGCAAGAAAAAATCAGATTGAAATAATGGAATTGGTTGGAGCAACACACAGATTTATCATAAGTCCTTTTCTTGTGGAGGGAATCATCGAAGGCCTCCTGGCTGGTGCAGTAGCAAGTGGACTTCTCTTTGGTGTATATAACCTTTTTGCCTCAAGGTTAGGCGATTTCATTCAAGTAACAAGAGAACTGTTTATTATTGTTCTTGTTTTTGGAACACTCTTGGGTTACATTGGGAGTCATATCTCTGTCAAGAAATTCCTTCACGCGTCTATTGGTGCTCAAATTCCAAAAGGAAAATAAAAATAACAGAAATATTTTCTGATTATCCACTGAAATAGTGAAGTGAAACACCATCTTTTGACAATCTTAAGTAAGAGAAATTTTCTATCCAGTCACCAATCAATGCAAAAACCTTCCCATTCTTGTTTTCTAAGTATGGATGATGAATATGTCCTAAAATTATAATATCATAGCCTTTGTCCCACATACGCTCTGCAAACTTTTTCAAAGGATGATCGCTGATCCTGAACTTTCCATTTCTTGATTTTTGTCGGCTCATTTTTGAAACCCATCGTCCCAAAGCATATGCAATATTGGGATGCAATAAAGAAAAAAGAAAAATATTCAAAGGTTGCCTGAGAAGGAGTTGAAGCAGTAAATGTCCAAGGTCAAATCTTCCGAGACCATCTCCATGCGCCATAAAGACCTTCTTGTCATGAAATTTGAACTTCATTGATTTCTTGTAAACCTTCACACCTATGTCTTTCTCGAAAAAAGAACCCACCCAGAAATCATGATTCCCGGCTATAAACCATACCGTCACACCAGCTCTTGCAATTTCTTTCAGTTTTGCCAGCACATCAAAATATTTCCGCGGAATAACAGAATTATATTCAAAATAGAAATCAAACAGGTCACCCACAATTATAACGTCTGCTCTCTCATCTCTGACTTTATTTAGAAATCTCAAAAGATTTTGCTCTTTTTTCCGCTCAAGCTCAAGACTGCCTGCCCCAAGATGAGCATCTGAAATACAATATATTGTTTTTTTCATATAACTGTACTTTCAATTCAAAAAACTCACAAGTGTAACCTCAAGAGAACCGTAGGTTTAAGAAATAGTTACTGATGTATTAGTCTTGAGGATTTTAATAAACTCGCTTTGACGCTGCGGAGAAATCCTAAGTATAAGAAAGGAAATCCTGATAAACTTGAACAACAGGAGAAAGCTCCTTTCCTTAAGTTCGATGCTAACAATATTACCGGTAGTTGTTACTATTGCCATTTCCCCCCTTCCACACACTCTCACACCAATGCCACATAACAAACTATGACGCACTATTGAAACGTGTTTAATGTTTTCATACTCAATTTCACAAACTGCAAGAAACCCAAGTCTTATTTTTATATTTGTCTCACTTAAAAGTATATAAGAGTACTTTTTTATTGAGTAAAATATAGACAGAATCAATCCGCCAACAATGGAAGGAAATATGGCATCCAGACTGTGAATAAGGATTCCAGAGAACAAACCCACAAGACACAGAAAAATGAAAAACTCCCAGGGCAATTTAAGAATGGGGTGCATCAAAAAATTGAATCTTCGCATAAACCGAATCTCCATACTGTCTTCGGTAGCAAATCCTGTTTTATTTGTCCTCTTCATTCTTCATAACCCATTCTTCTATCAAACCCCACAGTTCATCGGGAGACTCCGATGCAATGCTTGAGATATACTTGCAGGCTTTGTAACCCCAAATAGCAATACTATCTACATCAAGTTTCTTCGTCTTATCCATTGCATCAATAACATCTGCATTCTTCTCGTGTGGAACCCTGAATGCCTGCATCCAGATTTGAACCTTCTTTCCAAACCTTTCTGCTGCTCTTTTTACCTTCCTTGTCTCATTGGTGATATACTCACCCAATGGTTTACCAAAAAGAATTCCGTAAGGGTCGGTGGCAAGAACCTCGAGACTGGGAAGCGTTGCGATTTTTGTCAGAAACCCCTCATCAGCCTCAGGGAGAATACAAACCGCATTTCTTAAACCCTCTTTTTCTGCTTCCCTTGTAGCAAAAGACAGAAAATCAACTATGGATTCCATCTTGAAAAAATCGATATTCGCGGTTTTCTTTAGTGGAAATTTTTTCTTATACATTGCTTCGAATTTCTTCACACATGATGGACAGCGACAGCACCATAAACCAGCTTTAGAAAAATGTTGGAAGAAGTGCGGTTCATCCCAGAAAACAAAATCAGCTCCGCTCTGCGCCGCACTCTTAATCCATGTTTTAATCATCTTCCCAAATCTTTCATTATTAGGGCAGGCAGCTGGGACTTTCTCAAATATTGAATCTATCTGACACATCGTTGGATGCTTTAAAACCCATGAAGTATATGCCTCACCACCAAAAAAACCGCCCACACCCCAGGGGTCAAGCCATACTTCTAATCCCTGGTCTTTTGTAATCTTAACAATATCGTGCATCGTCTTTTCATAAAACTCAAAGTCATTCTCGCTGTAAGTATGAACAACAAAATTGAAACCAATCGTCTTTAGTAGACGCATATCCGTTTCTACATGCTCGAGTATCCTGTTTCCGAAATAACTCACCCCAATTTTCAAAACAAAACTCCTTTCTATATATCAAACATTATTCATAAGACCTTATACAGAAAATTAATCAAATTGTCAACTATTTTCCTTTTGAACAACCCCCTATAACTTCCTTCTATTTCATTTTAACGATTTTTTTAGTAGCAGTTACATTTCCTTGAGTGAACTTGGCAAAGTAGACACCGACTGATACCATTTTACCATTTTCGTCCTTACCATTCCAAGATAGAGTAGTCGTAGGTGAAAAGTCCCCACTCCTTAATGAGAAAGTCTTTATCAACCTTCCGCTCAAATCATAGATACAGAGGGAAACTCTTTTTTTCATTTTCGCAATTTCGGCAATATTGAGCCTTATCTCCAATTTATTACTGAATGGATTAGGACATATTTCCAGAATGAGCATTTTATTTTTTGCCCATGGAATATTCTCTGACTGAACGCCGGTTTCAAATCTCACAATTTTTACAAAAATATCTGTTCCTGATACCCCCTTTCTTCTATCTGTCCAGGAAAAAAACATTTTTCCCTCATTGTCTATAGAAACATCAACATCTGTATGTTGGCAAAGTCCTATATCATTGTTCACCTTAAAATTCTGTCCGTAAGAAGAACCATCTGAAAGGTATCTCTGAGCATAAATATTCAAATCTCCATCCCTATCATCTATCCAGGCGATAACGAATTTTCCCTGAGGAGAAACAGCAACTGATGGTAAATATTGCTCTGTTCCCCATCCATTGTCACTGACTTTGAAATTGCTTTCAATAGGATTTCCAGAACTGTCAAACCTCTGTGCATAAATGTCAGGTTCAGTGTTCCTTAAATCTTCCCAGGTAATAACAAAATCTCCCGATTCATCTATTCTAATGTCAGGAGAGAATTTCTCTGATAATGTAGAATCATCATCGACCCTGAAAGTTGGTCTGGCAGGTATTGCAAAAGAATCAAACATACTTGCGTAAATATGCCAGCCTGCTGTATAGGTGATAAGAAAACTGCCATTATGTGAAATAGTAATTGAAGGGCAGAAACCTGGTATAGTATCATCGTTAACTTTGAAAGAATTACCAAGAGGGTTTCCGTTGTTATCGTATTTTCGAGCCAGTATATTGTTAAGGTCGTTCCAGGTGACAATGAATCCTCCATTTATGTTTTTTTCACAATCAGGGAAGAACTGGTCGTTTTTAAGTGTATCTTCATTGATTCTAAAATTGTTTCCTATAGAATTACCATAAGCATCAAACACCTCACCATAAATATCCCAGTTATTATCCCTTGAATCCATCCATACGCTGACGAAGTTTCCTGAAGTATCCTTTGCTATAGAAGGAAGAATCTGCTCATTAGACAATAAATCATCATTTACGAGTATATTATTACTCAAGAGTGAACCTGATGTATCAATCCTCTGAATGAAGATATCCCAGTTATACTCTCGTAAATCCTGCCATATCACTACAAACTCTCCATTGTATGGAATTGAAATAGCGGAAAATATCTGATGTGCACCGAAGAGATTGTTAGTTACTATGGTGTTAGGACCTTGAGAAACACCCGCAGAATCGTATCTTTGGAAATATACATCACATTCACCAATTTTTTCATCCTGAAATGCAACAACAGCATCAGAGATATTCCCCGTTACGAATGGAAAACTCTGAGCCAGAGTATCAGTTCCTGTGTTTACCTGGAAATTGGAGCCGATGGGATTTGTATTTGCATCGAACATCTGTGCATAAATATCAAGGTTCCCATTCCTTTCGTCTACCCATACAACAATGTATCCATTAAATATTGAAGAGACAGAAGGATTTCCACGCCACATAGTGTCAACATCGTCGTTAACCCTGAAATTTACACCTACAGGATTTGATAGATCTACCCTTGAAGCATAGATACTTGGATACCCTTCTCTATAGTCCTGCCAGACAATAAGATTCTGACAAATTACAGGTGTATATTGGTCAGCTTCTGTTGTATCATCATCTACTCTTTTATTTGACCCAATTGTATAATCAAGCAAGAAACTTTGTGCGTATATATCAAAATTTCCATTCCTCTTGTCCATCCAGGTTATCGTATATGTTTCTTCAAATTCTGAAATTGATACAGAAGGAAATCCCTGCTCACCTCCTGTATGGTCATTAACGATAAAATTTGACAAAAAGGGGGTTCCATCTCCAAAATAAAGTTGACCAAAAATATCAGGAGCCCATGTCCCATTCCTCGTATCCTGCCAGGTGATGACAAACATCCCAATATCTAAAAAGGTAACGGAAGGTGATGCATGCATATGTGCAATGTCATCATTAATCTTAAACGCAGAAGAAATAGGATTCCCATTTTCATCAAAGAGCCTTGCATAAATATCATCTCCCTGAACCCAGGTAATTACAAATTTCCCTTCTGCATTCATTGCAATTGCTGGAGCAGCATTTTCTTCAGTTGTAAACTGGCTTATCCTGAAATTTGCACCTATTGGTAAACCTTCGCTTGTAAACCGTTGTCCATAAATGGCATAATCACCCTCTCTTTCATCCATCCACACAACAACAAAATTTCCGTTTGAGTCTGATGCAACAGAAGGTAGTTGTTCGGAAAATGTCTCTGCAAAATTATCTTCACTTACAGGAAAGTCATCTATTCCCCACAAAGCAAGAGAAAATGGAAAATATAACAAAAGAACTGATAAAATATATTTCATTTTACTCTCCTGTTGAAAGCATGAAGGTAAATGGCACTCCCCTCCCTACTCCCCTTATTTCATATCTTACTGCAGCCTCTCCCTCACCAACAATATCACCATTTGTGTCATAAGCACAGTAATAAACACACCCTTTAATGCTAACTTCAATCCTTCCATTTTTAACGGCAGGAAAGTAAAAACAAAAAGGGTTTTGAAAAACGAGCTGGTGGATTAAAGCATTTGAAGGAAAAGGCGGTCTTTCAGCACCGGCAATGCATAATTGATTTGGAGAATAAGGAACAATCTGGTGCACGGTTGTCCTTATACCACCTGGATAATACCCTTCAGCCATTGTAGAAAAATCCTCTGCTGCAAGTTGGATAGTATGCATATTAGACTTAGCCTCGGCAATCTTTGCCCTATCCCTTGATGTTATATAGTTTGGAATTGCAACTACTACCAAAGCCAATATAATAAAAGAGGATATTACAATTTCTTTTAAAGTTATTGGACTTTTCTTCATTCTTCCTCCTCTGTAGCGAGACCAGTCTCGCCACACCAGAAATTCAAAAGTTTTAAGTGTAATGTCTTAAGGCTGCAGAGAAATCATTTTTCATTTTTTTTCTGCCCTTTTCTGTGGCTGATTTTTCCTTTGAAAGAACTGAAAGATGAAACTGCATAATAATATGAAGAACCCAATTATGGAAAGTACTTTACCTGTATTATACGATGCATCCTCGTATCTAAAAATAAGTGAATGTTTTCCTTTATCAAGTGGTACAGCTCTCAAAGTATAATCGCCTATGTAAACCTTTGTTCTTTTACCATCTACATAAGCGTGCCAGCGGGGATAATAATTTTCGCTCAGCACGAGAAATCCATTCTTCTTTGCATCAACCCGCATTTCTACACTATTGGCGTCATAGTAACCTATCAAAACAGTGGAGCCACCTATTATTGAATCCGGATGTGTAATTTCCGGCTCTTCTTCTAATAAAACTACATCTCGAGGATTGTAAGCATCTGTTTTCATAAATGAGAGCACATCATCCTTACTCTTGAAAACCTTGTAATCCTCTACAAAGAAAGCTCTCGGAAGGTCTTCGGGATTCTCATATATTGCATACTGACCTTGATGAACAAGATTGAACCCTGAATAATAAGCCCTGAGCTCTCTAATCTGCCCCCTGCTTCTCTCATCGAACCGTGTAGTGTCCTCTGGCAGAGGAACACCTATCATATATTTGCAGTTTAATATGTTGAGTAGTTTCCTATACTGCAGTAGATTAATAGGTGTAAACATTACACTTCCCCCTGCACCTGTCAATTCTTGATACCTTCTGAGTGGATTTGGATGGTAACCACCAAGACTTTGAATATCATTCATAAAAAGAATCCCATCGTTAGACCTTTGATATTGAAAGGGAAAAACCCTGTATAAACTCTTGTCCTTGTTTAGGAATGAAATAACACCATCTTTTTTGTAGTACTCGTGAGGGTTGGGTGCTGCAGTCAAAAAACGTTTTTCTACCATCCACTGGTCTACGAGGAGAATGATAAGCAAAACTGACACTGCATACACTGCTTTTAGTTTGCCTTTAAGAAATGAGAAAATCAGTAGGAAACTGAAAACGGAGAAAATCAGAGCCTTTGACAGACCTTTAACAAAGAATGGGTAGTTTTCATTGAAAGCGGCAAGCTTGTTTGAACCTTGAGGTAACTGTAGATACGAAAAATGTGTTTTTAGATAGGAAACCATACCATCCTTTCCCACTGCAGCAACAAAGGTAAGAATGAGTAGAAATCCTGAAAAAACGAGAATCGTAATTAGTATTCTTTTCGTGTCTTTTCTCTCAAGCAATCTTTTCATACCAAAAGCTGCTATTACAACAACACATAAAACCATAACGAAAAATACTAATGACGGAGCCCTGAATTTTTTAATACCAGGAACAATGTAATAGGCTAACTTGAAAATCGGGGTGTTCTTACCCAATGCAAGAAACATTGCAGCAAGGCCAGTAAAGAAAAAGAACTTTACTCTCCTATCCTTAAAGACAAAGAAAATACCTATAATCAATAAAAGCAATGGTAAAATCCCCATATACTCATTGTTCAATTTGAAGTAGTTTTCTCCCCAGTAATGGTTCAGTGTTCCAGAAAAATCAGGGATAATAAAGTCGATGAGCTCGGCGGTAGGCATTGACCAGGATGTTGTATATTCATAACCTTTTGTAGCCCCCCGTGCCCCAAAACTTAGATTCTTGGCTACCGGCAAAAATGAAATGGAGACTAGCATTCCAAGGATAAGAATGCCGATCAAAAAGAAGGAAACAATTTTGATGAGGACTTTTGCTCTGATATTTTTTCTTTCACCAACAAGAAGGAACACAAAATAAAAAATTGAAAACCCGGTAGCATAGTATGTCATCTGAAAATGCCCGGCAAGAAAACTTAATGCCGTTATTCCCGAGAAGAAAATGAAGAACCAAAACTTCTGTCTCTTTACACCCTTATGAACAAACAGAAGCATTAAAGGTAGAAGAGCGACTGAAATCAATCTCCCGAGGTGTCCCGCATAAGTTGTCGAGATTAGTGAACCGGAAAACATATATGCAAGACCTCCAAACAAGGCTGGATAGAAACCGAGCTTCATTTCCTTTAAGAAAAGATAAAGACCAACTCCTGCAAGGAAAATATATGTAACAAAAAGGTAAGCCCACACAGTGTGCACCGGAAATATCAAGAAAAGAAGTGTATGAGGTGAAAAAATGTCACCAAAAAAAGCTGCAACAGTAGGGCAACCACCAAAAATGTGAGGAAACCACATAGGTATCTCTTTATGCTCCAATATGTAATGAGTGGACCATACTCTTTTTGAATATCCACCGAGCAGCCAATCGGAACCATACATCATCTTCCTCCCCGACAGGAAAGGGGCAAAGTAGATAAGCGCAAGAATGAGAAAGATTATAAATGGAAGATAACGGAAAATCTTTTTCTCAGGATTCATGTCTTCTTGCCGCACCTCATATTGTTTCTTTTCCTGTGTTTTTTCCTGCTTTTCTTCTCTACTCTTCTTTTTTTTCTTCTTCCCCAACATTCCTCCTTTTTGACATCGAATTACCTTGCTTTTTCTACTGAAAGCAACTGCTTTAGCCTGCGTATTTTCTCGAATTATACAAAGTAAACAAAGCAAAGTCAAGAAAAATCAACTTGAAAAGAATTCAAAGAAGTAAGTCTAATACTTATGTACTTATGGGGACTTATGGGGTCAGCTATGAAAGGTAGCATACCCTCTTGATATTAGTTTTCTATTGCAATTCCATATCAGTTATAGTATATTTACATTAGACATAATATATAGCACTCATCAGAGGAAGTCAAGATTTTTTAT